>Ga0214545_1008855_pt1 | contig 15736 bp, 13 predicted proteins | sample CNSS4metaG_FD_160064 | JGI IMG/M metagenome (GOLD analysis project Ga0214545, IMG submission 160064) | Root nodule microbial communities from cowpea collected in UCLA plant growth center, Los Angeles, California, USA - CNSS4 | ecosystem: Host-associated > Plants > Roots > Nodule | place: USA... | reverse complement strand
TGGCGTGCTTCTCACATTTTTACCATTCCTTTCCTTTCCATTTTATGTTTTCTTCTTCCTTTAATTGTTCTTGGTTTTATATGGTTTATGTGCTTTCCATTTCCTTTTTGTTTGAATCAATCCATCATCTTCTTCTCTTGAGCTTTGTGAAAGGAACCTTCACATCTAGATAGCTTGCTATCTTAATGTCCAGTGGGGATTTCACTTAGCTTTCTTAATCAACTCACACCATATTCAATAATCTTTAAAAGGAACAAGATAATCAATCCTTCATCAAAAGGGACCCGACAAGGCTTAACTTTGGTCCTACGTATTCTAATAAAAAATGAGAAATCAGGGCTACGTAGTTGTTTATAAAATTGTTTGATTAAATGATTTAATTTTTGAAAGTTGTCTTTTGACATATTTGAAAAGGAATGTCATGCGACGCGAGCGGCCGATTAGACATCAAACACCTTTTTTTTTATAACTTATTTATTGATAAGAAAGAGAGTGTCATGTGACGCGAACGGTCAATTAGACGTCAAAACCAGTTTTTAATATTTTTGCATTTTAAAAGAAAGTGTCATACGACGCGAGCGGTCGATTAGACACCAAAACAATTTTTATATTTTTATATTTTTAAAAGAAGTGTCATGTGACGCGAACGGTCAATTAGACACTAAAAGAAAGAATAAAGAAAATAATTTTAAATTTTATGTATTCTTATTTTTTAAAATTATTTTAATTTTTATTTCAATTTAAAATATTTTTATTATTTTTGAAAATGACGTGATTGAAATGTGAAATTTACTTAAAAAACGCGAAAACGTGATACATAAAGAAAAAACGCGGGATGCATAAAGTAAATGCGAGGTGCATTAAAGTAAAACGCGGGGTACATAAAGTAAAGTAAACACATTATATCTAAGAAGAAAATAAAGGAGTTGGGGTGTGTGCTTAGTGAAAACGCAGGTACGTAAAGTAAACTAAAACTTAATGTAGGGATGTGGGGTTATTACATTGGGGAGTGCATGAAGCAAATAAATAAACAAAATCCAATATTAAAAGAGGGGTGCATAAACTAAAATCTGGAGGTGCGTGAAGAAACAACTTAAATATGCTAACCTTAATTAAAACAGAGGTGGTGCGTGAATGAATTATGGTGGTACATGAATTAAAAACTTAAACCTGTTAACTTTAATAAAAGAAGAGGGGGTGCGTGAATGAACTGTGGTGGTGCATGAAGTAAAAACTTAAACCTGCTAACTTTAATAAAAGAAGAGGGGATGCGTGAATGAACTATGGTGGTGCATGAAGTAAAAACTTAAACAAACCCTAAAGCCATATATAAAAAACGCAACCTCAACTCTTACTTCGTCTCCTACATCCCGCGACCACCACCCAAACACCATGATCGTCCCTGTTCGAGACCCACAAGCGGACCACCATCGGCGGCGAACGGCCAACACGGCGGCGAACGGCCAACAACGGCGGCAACCCCCAATGCCATCAATGACGTTACCAACACCAACACCTTCTCACATCGCATCACCCAGGAATCCAACACTAGTTCAACTATGGCTCACCATCTCTCTTGCCGCGACCACCACAGCAACGCCGATGACCACCGCAAACCAACACTTACTAAAGCCGACACCAGCATTACACTTCCCAGAATGACAATGTTTTTATTTTCCAGTAGCCAATCCACTCCTTTCTATTTCTTTCTATTTCATTATTTAATAGATTTGTATTGTAAAAAAAACAGAGAAGTGTTTTTGTGATATGAAATTGTTTCAATTGTTTTTACCGGAATATAATCAACAATCAAGAGCCTCAAAAGGTTTGAAGATAGAAAAATGCATACCTATTTTGCAACTCTGTTTTTGATTCCAAATACTGTTGTTTACCGATTGGTTCTCCTTTGTTGCAATTCTGAATTCAATGATTTCAATAAAAAAGTTGCATAGCCATGATGCCAAAAAGAAATGCAGAGGATATTTTATGATGAATTAACGTGTGTGTGGTAACCTCCTGGTGTTTGTGTTAACTTAATTAGCAAATGGGGTGGGCAGCAGTTGGAAGAAGTTGGGATAGAAGAAAAAAATCGTTCCCTCCAATACACAGTTTTTATTTTCAATTTTAATTTTTAATTTCTGAATTTATTAATTAATAAAAAAAGAAAATATATTTTTTAATTATATATATAAAAAAGCAAAAAGATTATTTTACTTAACGCTTAAAAAACATAAGTTAAAAACATTTATTATTTAATTGTTATTTATTATTTTTTTTAACAATTTATTATTTTTTATCTTTTTTTTATGTAACTTATTTTTGAATATATATATATATATATATATATATATATATATTTTATTTTATTTACATTTTTTTTTTTTTTATATATATATATATATATATATATATATATATTATTTTATTTACTTTATTATTTTATTTTTAATTTTTTAATTTTATTATTATTAGTTATTTTATTTTATATTTTATATTTTATATTTTTTATATATTTTTTATTTTTAAAACAACATTATTTGCCCGGACGAAATTGGGTGTTGACGTCTACCAAAGATCTTACTCGTCTTGGAGTGGACTCTGGTGAAAAATCTTCTAGTGGACATGGAGAAAGCATACCTGAAGCTTCGGCCTCTTCTTGAATTTCTTCTTGATATTGTTGCACTAGGACTAAAGTGTTGCTTTTAACGACTTTTTCTTCTTCCCGATTCTAAGAAGCATTTTCATCAATTTCAACATCTCGAATAATGACGAGCTTTTTTGTTTGTAGGTTGTAAACTCGATAGCCTTTTGATTGTGTGTTATATCCCAAGAATATTCCTTGTATAGTATTGTCTTCAAGCTTGTGCCTATGTATGTAACAGATAGATCTAAATACTCGTAGGTGTTTGGCTGATGGCTTTCTTCCACTCCAAGCTTCAATAGGAGTCTTGTCTTGGACTACCTTAGTTGGACATCTGTTTAAAATGTAAAGTGCAGTGTAGACTGCTTCAGCCCAAAAAGTGTTAAGCATATCTTTCTCTTTTAGCATTGATCTTGCCATCTCCATGACTGTGCGATTTTTAATTTTTGACACACCATTTTGTTGTGGAGTATGTGCGACTGTGAGTTGTCTCTCTATGCCTTCATCTTCACAGAATTTGTCAAACTCGCGAGATGTATACTCCTTTCCACGATCACTTCTAAGTACCTTTATCTATTTTCCACTTTGCTTCTCGAAAGGGCCTTGAATTTCTTGAATATTCCAAAGACTTATGACTTTGCCTTTAAGAAATAGACCCATGTCATTCTAGAGAAGTCATCAATGAAAAGGATGAAATACCTATTGTTGTGATGTGAAGGCGTCCTCATTGGTCCACAAACATCAGTATGGATCAACTCTAGTAAGTCTTTTGCTCTCCATGCTTTGTCCGTCGAGAATGGTAATCAATGTTGTTTACCAAGGAGACATCCTTCGCATAATTCATTATTCTCCTTCAAGCATGGAAGATCTCTCATCATGTTTTTCTGATATAGAAGCTTTAAGGCATGTGTGTTGAAGTGGCCAAATCTCCTATGCCAAAGTCATGAGTCATCAACTTCTGCCTTCATGGCAATATTAGTTCTGTTTGAAGCATATGGGAAAACTTCTATTTTTCTTCTCCATTTTCACTTGGCCAATTTCTATCTTTCTACCACTACAAAAGATGATGTAAGTTACAACATTTTTTTTTTTTTGTTAAATACGACATTTTGAACCGCCATAATTGACATACATTTATGATTTCATAATATAATAAACCTGTTCAATAATAAATACAAAAATATAAACTTATAAAAGTACACAAAAAATTAGTCAAAATTAATTTTATAGCTGATTTTAGATAGCAAAGTATTTTCATCATTTGATCACAATTACTTATCCATGTCAATATCCAAAAAAAAAAGGAAAGACAATACATATGTCAATATCCAAAATAAAGACAATACACATATCAAGACATTATCAACATCGAAATATCAATTTGTCTTGCTTGCTCCACTTGATCCTACGTTGTCATTTGCAGATGGCACACCACTTCCAATATCTGGTACCTGTAGTAAATAAAACATATAAGTAATGTTTTATTGAAATAAATTAAGAAAGAAATAAAACAACTTTAAGTCATTTACTTAAGTAAATTATACCTCAATAACTGAGGGACGTTGCAAACTTGTAGCAATAGAAGCTAGGTATTCTGGAACATCTTCTTTAAAAGCAATGTAGGCAAGTAATGCTTGCATTTGGATTTTCATAGTTGCAAGCTCATTTTCTATCCTCACAAACTTGTCGTTTGTATTTGGAGAAGTTCCACTAGATAAAGAAAAATTCATACCACTTAATCTTGTAGTAGACTTTTTAAAACTAAATTTGCCTATGTACAACCAACATGAGTTTGTATCAAAGTTACAAGTACGGCAAGCAAGACCAGTGTGTGTTCCATCCAAATAAATTTCCTAGTCCAGGGAAGTCACTAATTGTCCACATCAAAGCTGCTCGTAATGTAAACATTTCTTTTTTCGAATAGTCAAATGTTTGTACTCCATCATACCATAACTCCTTCAATTCTTTGATTAGTGGTTCTAAGTAGACATCAATGTCATTCCCTGCCATTTGTTTACCAGGAATTATCATAGAGAGGATAAAGGAGGTTTGCTTTATACACTCCCAAGGAGGGCGATTGTATGGTATGAGGACCACTGGCCATATACTGTGACTTGTACTCATGTTCCCAAAAGGATTGAAACCATTAGTAGCTAATCCTAATCGTACATTCCGAGGATCATTTACAAATTTTGGATGCAATAGATCAAATGTTTTCCAAGCCTCAAAATCTCTAGGATGCCTCATTAATCTATCTTGGTTATTTCTGGATGCATGCCATGTCATTGAATCAGTTGTCTTAGAAGACATAAACAATCTTTGCAATCTCGACTTTAATCGAAAGTAACACAAGATCTTTGCATATTGCTTCTTATTTTTATCTTTCCATTTAGACGTCTTGCACCTTTTACATTCTTCTAAGCCTTCATTCTCTTCACCCCAATATAGCATGCAATCTTTTGGGCAAGCTGGTATTTTGACATAATTAAGACCAAGTTTGGTAATAACATTCTTAGCCTCATTCAAGGATTTAGGAAACTTAGCATGTTCAAATGCATCCTTTAGCAAGTCTAGAATCATTGTCATTGCCTTGTCACTCATTCTACACATGCACTTAATATGATACAAATTTAGCATGAATGATAGTTTCGAATAATTTGTACAACTTTCATATAATGGTTGGTTATTGTCCTTCAAAAGAGCATCAAAGTTTGTATTTCCTTCATCACACACCATATTATTTTGCACATCATCATCTTCAATAGCCTCGTCAAAATCATTAACATCATGCCCCACAAACCTAAAGGCATCATTCAACATATCTTCCATTTGATTTCGAGATTCTAAAACATCTTCAACCACATCTGCACTTGTAGTAGTCAAAGGTTTGCTTACACTTGATCCTTCACCATGAAAATACCATTTTTTGTAGTTTTCAGGAAAAACTCTACATATTAAGTGTTCTTCAACAACATCCCTAGTTTGCCATTTTTTAAAACCACACTTTGAACATGGACACTTGATGACAAGACCATTACCATGTTCAAAAGCAAAATCCAAAAAGACGTTCAATCCTTTTGCATATTCAATAGTGTTTCGTGGTTTAGAAATCCACGATTTATTTATTGGCATAACTACACAAAAAAATAAAAAACAAAATTTAATTATATAACAAATACTGGTTGAAGGCCAACAATAGAGAGACAGACAGAGAGAGAGAAATTTTGAGTGTGCTGACTATCTAATTATATTACCAATTATTTTGAAAAAATATTATAATCCAAAACACGAAGAACATAAGAATATTTAACTAATAGAGTAAGATAGAAAGTGAGAAATTACCTGGATAACTATCTTTGATCCAATAAATGGTTTAATGTTATGAGATTAAGCCTATAAAAGAGAAGTAAATTATACATATTAATAATAACTAAACAAGTATTGCAATAATAAAAAACAAAAGTTAAATGAAAAAATAAGGATGCACTAAGTTTTTGTATGTTTATTCAACTTCATTTTTCTCCTTTTGGCAGTTAGATGAAATTATTAGATTAAATTAATTTGTAGTTAGCTTTAGGAAGAATCTGTGAAATAATCTTGTGCTTGTCAATTAGTATCAATCACTTTCGAAAGCAAAAAATAATGAGTCCCCTCCCCTTTGCCATTCCATGTCAAACAATTCATAAGAATTTAGTTCAAACCATCTTTATCATATTGATGTAAACTACACACGTTATAAATTCACATTGTAATAAAGAAATGGGCCCACTATTGCAAAAATTTAATTCTACCCGATTGTAAATGTTCCCAAGGTAATAAAAAAGAAAAACTAATTTATTTTCTTTACACCATTTTCTAACAGTAAAGAAAAACTAATTTATTTTCTTTACACCATTTTCTTTTTTTAGTCAATTATAACATTTGATTCTTAATTATTTAAGGTAAAAGAAGTTATAATATTTAATGAGACTCCTCAACTTGCAATGAAATACTTTCTAGGTAATAAATGAAAAAAAGTTATTACAAATATAACTAGATTTAAAAGTGAAGACAAACCTCTCCCTGACAGCAATTCCAGCAAAAACTCCTCCATATGCACGATTTATACTCCTATGGTTTCTAGGTAGCCTTGACCTCTTGTATTCCGCAAGCCTGAAATGTGGAATCTGCAATTATCAGGCAAAATTTAGAATTCAGAGCTAAAAGGTTAAATTTATCAAAAACACAAGAAACATAACATTCTTCTATAATACAAAAAACACCTTATAATCCAATGCTTATAGATATACTTAAATAGAATAATCATGGTATTGTTTGTTTCAACTTTTTTTTTCATCGAAATCGTGATATTGTGTATGTGGTATCTGAGCCAATTATTTAGTATCTACTGGTCCCAAATCTGTGAGAGAATAAGATATTATATACTATAAACACTAAAACAACAAACATTTTCCACCAAAAGCATACAAATCAAAGGCAAAGAAGAGGGAGAAAGACAAAGAAAAAGAACCCACACTTAACCATATCATATATAGACAAGGGAAAGCAAAGAAACATGCAATGTCGAGTACATCATATTTATGGATTAATTAATTAACAAAATTAAGCAATATTAGCTAGTTGAGTAATAGATTCATCATATAGTTAACTGCTTTTGCGTGGCTTGCTATGGAATTTCGTATTATGTATTATGGTTTACATAAACATATATAGACTTAGATTTTGTTTAACTATGCTGACTGATAAAGCTTCAATGTTGGATGAGGTGATAGAATATTTGAAGTAGTTGCAAGCACAGGTGCAGATGATGAACAAAATAAGTCAATAACAAAACACTGAAACTACACACCACAATGAAAAAGAAGGAATTGAAAGGGTAAGAAAAAGCACACCCTTGAATCCTCTTGCCAGTGAAGGGGCACTTGAGTCTACTAGCCCTCTTTTTTTGATAAACGAGCTTCCCACCTGCATTACATCAACAACACCAAACACAGACCCCCTTAGAATCGGATTGAAATTGGAAACAAAAAGGTTCGGATCAGAAGAGGTCTCTCTCGCACAAAAATATGCTTAAGAAATAAAACAATGGTTCTAATCCAGAACAATAATGAGACCAAAACTAACATCTAACCTAAAATCTCAATGAGCAAATTAACCTAGCACTAGAACAACGAGAAATTAGTAAAGTGAACAACGAGAAATTCAAAACTAAGAACCCTAAATCACCATTTATTTTGCTAAACTTACCAAAACCTAAAACCAACAACTTCCCTCGTAGAACGGTGTTGACGACGAGCTTCGCAAACGAACATAACAAACGAACTTTAGAAATTGAAGAATGAAAGGGGTTATGGCGCCGCGACCACGAACGAAACAGTGAGCTCCATAAACGAACAATATTCTGCAAAACGAACCGAACAGTGAGCTCCAAAAATTGAAGAGCGAATGGCGACGACGACCTTTCATATCTGCATGGGAAATGGTTTCGAAGGCTTCAAATCTATGTGCAGTGTGCTCAGAGGCTTCAATATAGTCAATGTGCAAACTGATTTGCTCGAAGGCTTCAATATAGTCAATATTCACTAATCTAATTAATTCGAACAGGAAAATGTTTATGATGTGATTTATTAAAATATGGCAGTTAAAATTGACATATTTTACATATAAAATATGGCAGTTTTCCACTATTAATAAATGGTGGTTAAAACCGTCGTATATCACAGGTAAAATATGGTAGTTCAAAAAATGTCATATTATGTTGTAAAAAATGGTTGTTTTAAATAATCGCCATATTTAAACTGCCATAACTTTCAAGATTTTTTGTATTGTACTGTCATAAATTTTGCATGTATCTTTCTCAAAGTGAAGAGAATATCCATTCTCCATTATTTGGCCAATACTTAAAAGATTCTCTTTAAGATTGGGAACCATTAAAACATCCTTGATGAATTTCGTACCTTTCTTTGTCTCCACCATGACAATTCCTTTGCCTTGAGACTCAACTATGGCACCATTTCCTAGTCGAACTTTAACATTCACAAATTTATCAATGTCTTTGAAGATGCTTTGATCTTTGGCCATGTGATTGCTGCATCCACTATCCAAGTACCAACTTTCTCCTCCGCTAGGAGATTCTTGATAGGCATAAAATAAGTGTTGCTCTTGATTATGTTCTTCAGCAAAGTTTGCTTTATGCTTATTTTTATTACAACAATACTTCTCTACGTTGCCAAATTTCTTGCAGTATTGACATTGAGGTTTTCCATAATGCCAACAATCTTTTTCCATGTGACTTGTCTTTTTACATATGCCACATGAGGGATATTTTCCTTGACGGGTCATGGGGAAGCTTCTAGAATTTTCTTTATTTATAGAAATTTCTCCTCTACTTTTATTTCTTTCATATTATTTGTTCTAAGACTATAATTTTAGTTTTGATTGAAAGGCATTTTCGACCGAGTCTTCTTCATGCCTTTTTAATCTTTGTTCATAAGCTTCAAGAGAGCCCATTAGTTGTGTTACTGGCAATGTGGTCAAATCTTTTGTTTGTTCAATCGTAGTTGTGATTGCATCATATTTTTGGGGAATAGAAATTAAAATTTTCTCAACGATTTTTTTGTCAAGAATAGTTTCCCCATAGGCTCTCATCTGGATAACTATTTCCTTTATTCTACAATAGTAGTCTTTAATGGTCTCAGATTATTTCATTCTTATTAATTCAAACTCTCGTCTTAGAGAATGATGTTTAACTTTTCGTACCTCATCACTTCCTTGAAACTCTTCTTGTACTGTGTTCCAAGCTTGCTTTACACTTGTGGCACCTATTATTCTCGGAAAGATTGTGTCATCAACTGCTTGTTGAAGAGCAAATAAAGCCCTTGAATCCTTCTGTTTGTTTTCCTTAAACTTCTTCTTCTGAGCTGCAGTAAGAGTGGAAGTGTCTTTTGGAATAGTGAATCCCTCTTCTATAATGTCCCATAAGTCTTGGGAGCGAAATAATATCTTCATTTTGACATTCCAAAAATCATAATTTTCTCCTGTGAAAATAGGTACTAGAATTGATGATGTTTGATTAGTAGTGGCCATGGGTTGAGAAAATATTTTGGAAGTAGTATAGAATGGAGTTCTAGTTTTTTTGAAGTAGTTGAAAAATTTATCTACGCCCGGTAGATGACCGAACGTAGCTCTGGTACCACTGATAGTATTTTTAGGTTTTTAGTTGAAGGGATAAAGAAAATGTGTAGATAGTAGAGTGTAAAAGTAGTAGTTGGAGAAGTGTATTTTGTAGTTGAGAGTAGTTGTATTGGATGTTGTGTTAGTTGTTCTTAATGTTCCAAATGGTAGGATACATGGGGTATTTATAGACCCATAGATTATTCTAGAAACTTCTAGCTAGAACTTGAGCAAATAGTTCTAGATTTTTCTACATAGTAGAATGTTCTTGACTTTTCTTCCTATCTAAAGCTTTTCTCCAATATTCTAGAAGTTTCATTACATTTCAATAACTCTATCCTAGATTTTTCTAGATTGTTCTAGAATTTGCATTATACTTTAATATCATCAAGTAACACGTTGTGAGGATTGTCAAAGTGGATAATGGGATGGTTGCTACCTTGATGAAGATACTCAATTCCTTTAGCTATATCGAGAGCAATGTGTTGAAGCTTCTCCCAGCCAAGGAAATGGTCATTGTCTTCTGGTGGAAATATGAAGCTTTGTAAGGAACCGTTTAGAAAGAAATTGTAGACAAGAGCACAATGGAGTCCTTCTGCACAGAAGCCGAGCAAAATGGATTTGGCCCATAATCCCCTCATTGAGGAACTCATCCCCTCCTTCTATATTGTTGAGGATCTTCTCCAAGCTTTTCCTTAAAGCCATTGGTGATTCTTTTAAGGTCGGCGTAGGTAAATCTTGCAGACTTTTCTGCTCTGTAGTCTTCTAAAAACTTGTCCACTCGTTCTTGGTGTTCTTGATTTTCTCTAAAATAGAGGAAGCTCTTAAAGACAGCAATGATGACCAGCCCAAAAAAGATTGAACCTATAATAGAAGTTGGAGACTTCATTAAGAAAAGAAAGACGGATTTATTTACTTATGATAGTGTTTGTTCCAACTCTTACATTTTTAGTTTTTAATGCCATTCAATTGTTAACATCCGAAATTGTAGGAATAAGGAATTAAACTATATTACAAACCGAACGTGTAAGAGTGTCTGACCTGACCTTTAGAAGCAAAAATAAAAGATTTAGGAACGTGAATTCCCTTCTGTTTGCATTCAAAATATTCGACCCTTCTGTGTCGTTATTGGTCTTTGTTGGGTATTGGGCTCCCTTCCTATGTGGAGGAAAGGCCCAAAACTTAAAAAGCCCATGTCTCACTTAACCTAGTGGAGAGGGGGATATAAAATAAATAGAGTGGCAGAACAATAGAGTCAGAACACACTGAAAGCCCTAACACATAGAGGGAGAGGTAGAGGGAAAATTCTCTTCACATTTTTCACAGAGCTGTCACCATAAATTCGGCACTGCGGATTCGTTGACCGTTGGATCGGGCTGAAATTTTTACAGCAGGTTTGGAACTCATTGCTCTTCATTCTAACCGGTTGGATCGTTGATACGAGGTCCTAGTTAGGAGATATTAATTTCTCACTGCAGCAGTGATATTATAGGTTTTCCTCTCTTGTTCTTCTCTATTTTGAAAGCTTTGTTGCTTTGTTATTTGGTTGGGTGTTGGCACTAATTTGTGCTATTGATTGAGACTCTTTTGTAATCTTGTTGATGATAGTGGAGCCATTTCTTTGGTCTGGACGACTTGTGGTTTTTACCCTTGATTTGAGGGGTTTTCCACGTTAAAAATCTTAGTGCCTTTATTTGTGCCTTTGGTGATTTATTAGTGCCACTCTTTGATTATTGTTCCTCATAGATTCTTGCAAGTTAGGGGAAATTATATCCACTACATTCTCTGGTATATTGTTTGTGTTGTTGTTTTCCCCATCAGAGTGGTATCAGAGCTCTTGGTTAGGCTATACTTACTTGCTTGAATGATGGAGGCAAATGCAAAGATGGTTGCTTTGAATGGTACAAATTATGATTTGTGGAAGGGCAAGATGAAAGATTTATTATTTGTCAAGAAATTGCATCTTCCGGTCTTTACTACATAGAAGCCAGATTCTATGTCTAAAGAAGAATGGGACTTTGAGCACCAACAGGTATGTGGTTTTATTCGGTAATATGTTGAAGATAATGTTTATAATCATATTGCTAATGAGACACATGCCAGAGCTTTGTGGGAGAAGATTGAGTCTTTGCATGCTTCTAAGTCGGGCAATAATAAATTGTATTTATTAAATTGCTTGATGAATTTGAGATACAGGGAGAATTCTTCTATTTCTGATCACTTGAATGAGTTTCAAGGGCTCCTAGATCAATTGTCAGGAATGGGCATAAAGTTTGATGACGAAGTTATGGGATTGTGGTTGCTTAATACTCTACTAGAGTCTTGTGAGGTATTTCGGGTTTCAATTACGAACTCTGCCTTGAATGGTGTTGTTTCTTTTCAGATAGAAAAGAGTGGTGCTCTTAATGAAGAGATGAGAAGGAAGGCACATGGTTCTTCATCTTAGTCTGAGATGCTTGTTACAGAAGCTAGGGGAAGAAGTCAGAAAAAGGAACATAAAGGTGGTAGAGAGAAAAGTATGAGCAAGTTCAAGTCAAAATACAAGAATTTAGAGTGTCATTTTTGTCATAAAACTGGGCACATTTAGAAATACTGTTTTAAGTGGAAAAAAGGAGAACAAAGACAAGAAGGGCAAGTAGGGAGAATGACCATGATGATGATCATGTCACTACTGCTACAGATGGTGATCTTGTTCTTCTTCATGACTTTGAGTCTGTTAATCTTGTATCTAATGAGAGCATGTGAATTATTGATAGTGGTGCTACATTGCATGTTACACCTAGGAAGGAGTTCTTCACATCTTACACTTCTGGTGATTTTGGAGTGTTGAAGATGGGTAATGATGGTAAGTCTAAAGTGATTGGCGTTGGTGATGTTTGCCTGCAAACCAACATGGGAGTGCGGTTGTTGCTTAAAGGAGTCAAACATGCTCCAGATGTCCGTTTTAATTTAATCTTTGTGTAGTTGCTTGATGATTGTGGTAATGACAATCACTTTGGTTCTAGTAAATGGAAGCTCACTAAAGGTAACATGGTTATGGCCAGAGGGGAGAAACAATCTAAATTGTATTGGACTAAAGCTTTGGTTGCTAAAGATAGTGTGAATGCTATGTATATGGAGGCATCTTTGTGGCACCGAAGACTTGGTCATATAAGTGAGAAAAGGCTTAACTGCGTAGCTAAAAAGGATGTGCTTATGGGATTGAGAAATGTAGAATTGGAGAAATGTTCTCATTGCATGGCTGGTAAACAAACAAGAGTATCTTTTAAGAAGCATTCTCCCTTAAGGAAGTCATAATTGCTTGAATTGGTGCATTCTGATGTTTGTGGCCCATTAAAGGGAAAGTCATTTAGTGTTGCACTTTACTTTGTTACTTTTATTGATGATTGTTCCAGGAAGCTATGGGTCTATGCTCTTCAGCGGAAAGATCAAGTACTTGAAAAGTTCAAGGAATTTCATGCTATGGTTAAGAGGTAATCAGGCAAGAAGCTGAAATGCATCCTAGTGATAATGGTGGTGAGTACCATGGACCTTTTGATGTTTATTGAAGGCAGCATGGTATTAAGCACAAGAAGACTCCTCCTAAAACTCCTCAGTTGAATGGTTTGACGGAGAGGATGAATAGGACCTTGGTTAAAAGGGTTACATGTATGCTTTCGGAAGCAAAGTTGCCTAAGCACTTTTGGGGAGAGGCAATGCTTGCAGTTGTGCATGTTATTAATCTCAGTCCCGTAGTTGCTTTAAATACTGAGGTGCCAGACAAAATTTGGTTTTGTAAGAATGTTAGCTATGAACATTTGCGTGTCTTTGGTTGTAGGGCATTTGTTCATGTTCCTAAGGATGAATTTGGCTATAGGTTTTATGATCCTGTTGAGAAGAAGCTTGTTAGAAGTCGTGATGCACAATTCATGGAAGACCATACCATTGAAGACATTGATAAGGTGGAGAAGACCACACCCGAGAAAGATAGTAATCTCACTGATGGCAATCCAATGAGGTTACCCGCTTACAATTTGGAGAATGTTGAAACAGAAGTTCAAGACAATGAACAACATGGTGATGTTGATGATCAACAGGTTAGAAGTGGAGTAGAGGTTCCAATTAATGATACTCAAGAGGAACATGATGATGATGATGATCTTGGTAATGTACCTAAACCATCTCAAGTCTAACTCAGGAGGTCTAATAGACAGAAACAACCTTCTACAAGATATTCTTGTGATGAGTACATAACCTTGACTGTCGGTGGAAAACCTGAGTGTTTTGAAGAGGTAGAGTTCATTGATATTACTGAAGCATGCAAGGAGTTGCTATGGTTGAAGAAATTCTTGCAGGAGCTTGGTTTTGTGCAGAACAACTATCCATTATTTATGGATAGTCAAAGTGCTATCTATATTGGTAAGAATCCAACTTTTCATTCTAGATCCAAACATATTGATGTGAGGTATCATTGGATATGTGATGCTTTGGATGCTAAGTTGTTGGAGTTGGAAAAAGTTCATACAGATGATAATGGTGCTGATATGATGACTAAAGCATTGCCAAGAGCGAAGTTTGAAGTTTGTTGTGAGATCGTCGATTTGGCAGTTATCTCCACATAGTTGTGAGGGGGATAAGTGCATGGTTCCTCCATCTCCTTCATCAGTTGGAAGGGAAATCTAATAAGGGGTTCGTCCGGTCCACAAGACAAATTCTCATGGCACACGTTATGAGCACTGCCACTTCTGATAAGAATAAGCATTAGCAACAGCTTCATCAATACACAATCACGTTGGAGGAGAAGCACACTTGTCATTTCGTTTACTTAGCGATTACTTTTAACAAACCAAGCTGGGTGCCTCTTTTAGTTTATGCTAACACTTCTAATTTCTATTGTTTATTTTTGAAATCAGATGCAGAAGCCACATAGAAAAGATAAAAAACTTATGGTTTCTCATAAGTCAAAGTCTGCACAATTTTGTTGAAGGGAAAATGAAGTCCCTTAATAAGAACTGCGTCATAAATACAGATAACTATTTAGTCCCAAGGATTGAGTCCCCAAACAATAATTCATTAGTCACACTCATATACAAAACCTTATCAAATTCTTCGAAATTCACGGCCACACACGTCCAATTCTGTGATGGAAGTTTGGGTATATGTGTGATATTCCTTCTATCCACATTGTCGTATATCTTGTACTCGTAATAATGTAGAAAAGTAAAGCCAAAGACTAATGAATTGTCATGTGACAATAACAAAAGTTTGTTCCAAGAAATAACAGAAGTCTTCCAAGAAATACATAAAGACTAGTAAGTGCTCTCTCTTTGGTCTCAAAATAATGGTGAACTTAATAAATAATATAAGCTAATTTCAACATTGTAAACTATATTTATGTGAAAACAAGAAAAAACACAAGAAGGGAAGGTTGAATAGTATTTTTTAAATTGTTTTGATACTTGCAAACACTAACACAAAAAAACCTTTTAACCGACATTTTCGACCTTTGACATTTGCCCAAACACCGATGTCATACCGGGTGATGTCAAAATAACGTCGGAAAAATAGCAGACGTCACTTGGCGTCGGTCCTTTAAGAGTTCGACGTTATCCAACGTCGGGGCCAGTAACAGCAGACGTTAATTTTCGCGCTAAAAAGAGGGAAAAACCTGAACAATTTAACGTCTGTCAGAGCCCGTCAGACGTTAAATAACGTCGGTCCTGGTACAGTTAGATGTTAAATAACGTCTTTCAGGGCACACCAGACGTCAAACTACTCCATTTTTTTTTAAATTTGACTATTTTTACAATATCCATACACCTGAAAATCAGAAAATTCCCAGAACAATTTCATAATACTTTCAGCACAATTCTAGAGTTACAGTTATATATAATAGAACTTAAGTTTCAACATATATTCTAAACTAATATAAATAACAACAAA
>Ga0214545_1008851_pt1 | contig 15745 bp, 9 predicted proteins | sample CNSS4metaG_FD_160064 | JGI IMG/M metagenome (GOLD analysis project Ga0214545, IMG submission 160064) | Root nodule microbial communities from cowpea collected in UCLA plant growth center, Los Angeles, California, USA - CNSS4 | ecosystem: Host-associated > Plants > Roots > Nodule | place: USA... | reverse complement strand
ATATATATATATGTACGTGGAGGCCATAGAAGAATAAGTTGCTAGTTATAGTTATACTGTTCCTGTGGGGTCTGCAGGGGACATGTGAGGAGCAAGATTAGACCTGAATTGATTAAGGTGTGATTTGAACTCATTACGCATACTAATTAAAAGGGTAATCATGGGAAGTAGATCTTAATCAAATTAAGCTTGGATCTATTTCCCAAGTGTCTTTCCCAATCGGCCTTTCTAAAGTTGAGTTGATGGAAATTCGTGCCAAGTTGAGTTCAACTTTTATGCTCGTCTACTTGGATTATCTCACAAATTTGGGTGAGGCCACTTGGAAGAAAACTCACCTTTTTAAGTATATTAAACAATTAAATTCTTCTTCGTATAATTAGATCTCAGAAGCAAGTATAGTATTATAGATTTTTTGGGTTCCCAACTAAAAGCATAATAATTAAGTGATTGAATTCAGAGGTCACGGTTTTTAATTAATTCTACGAAAAACCTAGTAAACAGTTTTTTAAGGATATATGTATTTAGCTGCCAACAGCATGAGATGGCTGTTACCAACTAACTGACTGTGTCATGTCAGTGTTTTAGGAGCAGCTGATGCTGGTGAGAGCAATCTCGTAAACAATTACAAGAGGATCGGTCTCTTTGAATAAAAGAAACACACATAAAATTTGTAATTAAGTTATTACGTATACAAAATAAATAAATAATTGAAGGTTTAGGTCATTGACAGAGACTTGTCATCAATTGTTTGGGGTGCAAGAGTTTTGTAAGGGACAGAAAAGAAGATAAATATCTCAGATTTAAAAGCAGTGTAAGTTAATGATATAATATGTGCAACTTGTTATTACTTTTTACGTGATGAGTTGATTTCATGGAAATCCTTATGCTAATTTGAAGTACTACAACAATCCTGGCTTTTCACAGTTGGAAGAGGACATTACCTAGCATTTTATGGAAACTTGACTTAGTGATGTAGATTATTAGGGAATGAAGTGTGGTTGTCCCATAAAGTGCAAAAATACAACATAGGCATTAGGGTCTAGTGGCTGCTGCACCAGTGGTGGTGGAAAATTCTAATCCCTTTTCTTTTCTTTGGATGCCTTCGGCTACATTCTTAAACTCGTGGTGAAGGGACAAAGGGTCCCATTTCGGTAAGAGAGCCATATCTCAGACATAACGCTTAGATTATTTACTGATAAAATGAATATTTGTTCTGAATAATTGAGAAAAATTGTTTAAATAACCTAGGAGCTAGGTGTGACACGCCACAAAAATGATGTTCTGCGTCGGATACCCGTGACGGATACAGACATGTGATGGAAACGTGTATGATATATACCGTCGCTTCGTCTAATACGATATGTTGGTTCAGACACGATCAAGCTTTTAGACACGTCGGAGCTGACACCGTCCGATTGGTTGACACACTGGAGAGGAAGAAATATAAAATGCACAATCAAAAAATAAGAAAGAATAAGAAAGAAGAAAGAAATGATAATATGTGAAAGAAAGAATAGAGATCAAAGAAGAAGGAGAAGAAAGAACTAAGTAAAAGGAGGTTTTTTCAAACATTTATTTCATGACCATAGACTTACTCTGCACTCTATACTTTGGAAACATCTAAAAGCTAGTACACCTCACTTTTAAGACTTTTTATTATTTAGAAACAGTTTTAAAAAATTTAACGTATATTTCTTAAGTTATTGCTTTTCATTTAAATTTAAATATAATTGGTTTTACAATTAAGGTTATATAGTCTGTGTTTTATTTGAATAAAATATTTTTATTTTATTTTATTTTTTAAATTACAAATATAAAATAATTTGTATACTCTATCTTTCAAATGATAAATTAAATCAAATAAATTAGTATTTATTAGATTAACTTATTTCATATATTAAAGTAAACCTTTTATTAGTTGATAATGAAATCTTTTATATTGCCAAACTATCTTTTCGTGTACTAAAATTAGAAAAAAAATTTCATAAAGATGGACAAATATGAAACTCGAAAACTATTATGATATTTAATATATATATATATATATATATATATATATATATATTTATTGTTTACGAAAGAACATTGATTAACGAATAATTAATAGGAATTAGTTTTATTATTTTTATATTGAAATAATCATTAATTAAAACAATATAAGTGCATATAAAAAATTTTATAGAAATAAAAATATCTTTTAAAAATTTTAAACAACAACTCTATGATACAAAATAAACATTTTGGAAATTTAATGAAGTTTCAAATTAATACTTTAATTATTATTTTTTTAAAACTTTTTATAAATGTTTAACATTATTTCTTGTTGGATTCTATGTTAATGTAAATTCTTTTATGTTCAATTATATTTTAATTTTTAGCAACATTAGTTATTTCATTGATTATTTTTTTAATTTTTATTAGAAAGTATTAAATCAAATATTAATACAACTATACAATATTAATGACTATTTTTGTTCTTTAAATAAAATTAAACTGCATTAATGATTATTAAGTTAAATTTTATTTAATATCATAATTAATTATGAATTTTTATAAAATTTAATGTGTATTATGTAAGACTCAATATTTCTACCCTTATGTTTAAGGGTTGCCTCAGATCTAATTGGGCCTAAGGGCTGACCCATTAGGAGTCAAAGACCCTAAACCAGCCTAACACTCTTACTCCCATCTCACTTTCAGAAAACATCAGTCCTCAAACCCCTTCGTTCTCAACAGAAGTTTTGCTAGGGTTTGATCCTTAGCCTTCGTCAAGGTTACTCAAGCTCTTTCGACCCCACGTAAGTTGCTCCTTAGCTCATACTAGATCTCTCCTGGTTTTATTTTCGTGTTTACTCTGAGGTTCATCTCAATGCCCTTATTCTGTTCCATTCTGCTATTTTTCCAGCTTCTAATTTTGTTCCTTGAGCTGTGGTGCTCCGCTGCTGGTGTCGAGGCCTTGCACTAGCTCATTCCAGGTACGGGAAGCTAGAACCTAATCTTGTATTCGTCCTTTTCACTATTTTGGCTCTTGTACTACGATTTTGTGGTTGATATGATGTCCTGGATGCGTGAAATGCTTTAGTGTGTTATTTTTGGCTTGGTATGAATGGCTGTCACAGGAAAACAGTGGCGAGACCTGATAATCTTGCCCAGGCGAGCCTGTCTCGCCCAGGTGAGATGAGCAGAGGCTCGCCCAGACTTTTTACGCGAGGGGTCGCTCAGGCGACCAGCTCAGTTTTGAGCGAGCGAGTGTCTCGCCTAAGCGAGAATGCGTAGAGGCCGTTGTGGTGTGTGGGTCGAGCTCTCGCCTAGGCGGAGGGACCTCGCCTGAGCGAGAGTCCTTCTCGCTTGAGCGAAATCCTCCAACTTGGGCGCGAGCTGGGCGAGAATGCGTCCTGAATTGGGTTCCCTCTATGCTTGAATGTTTAGTTGGTACTTGTATGAGTTATTGTATGATGACTTAATGGGAATGTTTATGCATGATTGGGAGAGGGTTTTATGTGTGAATCATGAGTTTGACATAATCTTTATATGAATTATACTCGAGAGGTTGAATATATGTATATATATGGTCACGAGTTTGACATGAGCACAATGGACATGATGGTTTGGTAATCCAGTGGCATGGCTTTGGTATGAAGAGAAACACTTTACTCATGGTTGGGAATGACGAGTTGGTATTGATTCAACGTATGATAAATAAGGATTGGTTATGAATGAGGGGATGAGGTTCCTATGTATGGTATTTGTATCTGTTACTTGGCTGTTTGTGTATGTTTGTCGTGTGGTCAGTACGTAATTCCTTGAAGTCTCTAGGTGGGACTTCAGGGTCGTGCTTCAGTGGTCGAGACGTAATTCCATGGCCCCTGTTAGTGGGTGTCCATGGTGGTGCCCCATCTATATAACTTGGTAAGGATTCAAGGTAAGGATCGCATCCTGACACTCTAAGGAGTCAGTTAGTCTCACTTAGAGCAGACTGACTCCTGTGGTGAGAGTAGCAGGAGGCCTGAAACTCATTAAGGGCTAACCTTGTGTGTGAGGGAAATTGATTCATTGTTACACTTGTAACACATAGCTCGGGGGTGAGCAGAGATATATCCACCACAAGTGCAAGCATCCGCTGAATCCAACCAGGTTATATGTATCCGGATGAGTCGAGTCTTAGTGTATTGTTTTGGAAGGTCATAATATGTTTGGGTGATGTATGTATAATTGACTGTGAAAGCATATCTGATTGCATGATAAAACCACTTTTGGCTCTAGCTTACCCTTTTGTTTTTGTTGTGTGTCCTGCTGTGTGGTACTCTCTTTTGCGATGATCATCAACTTGTTGATGTGAGGCTCTTCATTTAGGGTTAAGGCCCATGTATTGTTTTCTTCGGGAATTTGTTTAAGTCATTTTCACTCTTTTACTTTACTTTGTACCCGACATCGTGGTGTATCTCTTTTATTCGTCCTCTAAGCAATTGGGATATCTGTAGGAGTGACGTGTTATACTCTTTTATCCTCGCTTCTTATATTATATTGTGTGACATATCCTTTATTTAGCTTTATTAAATAAATGGGGTGCTACATATTAGTTATTTTTAATCTGTGTTTGGTGTTGGGTGTTGGGCACCAGTTTTTAATTTAACTGTATCTCTATGTTGGGATCTGTGTCAGTTTCCGTGTCTATTGTGTATGGATTTCATAGGGTAGAAGTTGAAGAAAGTGGTTGCTGCATTGGTATAAGCAGCATATGTGAGTTGGATTAACCAAATAAGCATTGAGGGTTTGCAAAAGAAGCATCCACTCTCTCTGTGTTGATCTAAAGCATTCATTCATGCTTTGTGAATGTGCTACACTAACGTACTATCAGGTGTCCTAGTGACTATCACGTACTTCTCACTGATAAGACTCTGTGGAGCCCCATCCTGCTGTTCCAACTTTTGTTTTTCTTCAGTTTTCTGAACTCATATGTACCTCATGAAGACAAGTTTTTTGTTACCATTTGATATTCGATTTGGACCATCCAAATAATTTTCAATTTCCATCCCTTCTCCATGCCCCCTATAGTCCTATATATTGGAATAATTCTCTTCTAGTATGAAGTCACTCATTGTCACAAGTTCTAAGTCTTTCTGGAACTGTAAGAGTGATTTAGCATATATAATTTATCAGAGTATTGAGTATATGAATTACTTATGTAGTAGGGTCAAGCTAGAGAATTGTTGTGGCAGCGTGCTTGAGACAAACGACAATGCGGAAGGGAGATGGACCATCAAAAAATGAATATGATGATGATTTAGTTGAACCTAACTCTAAATCAAGTTATTTTTACCAAACATTAGATCATTCACTATATAGTGCTAGTCATGCCAATATTCTAAAGTCAATATTGGATGTGAGCCATCATATGAAATCAAACCAAGGTTGGCCCCATTTATTATTTCAGACCATAATTTATCAATGTTTAAAAGTAAATATTCAAGGTTTTATTGTCAAAAAAATAATAAAATAATTTATCAATGTTTAAAATACGGGTAGGAGAACTAAAAAGTATTTTATAAAAAAAATAACAATTCTTTTCATACATTTGAAATTCGATATTTTGTGAGGACTCTTACATATCTTTGCGATCCCGAGATCTTTTTGTAATGTAAAGTATATTAGTATTATAAAATTATTTAACAATATGCATGAGGGATATGTTGCATTTTCTTGTTTTGCTATTGCTTAAATAAATGTAAGCATAGTTGATTATGAATGAGTCATCTCCATATATATTATGCTTACCTTTCATTCTTAATTAACAATTTTAACTCTCACTTTTAATTTTTCTTGTATCATTTGAATTCAAAAAAGAAATATTCACAAAAATATTAAATCTTAAACAAACATAAAAGATGGACCTACCTTTGAAAATAAACGTTACCAATTTATATTTAAGCTTTCATTTCTTATATCACCTTTTTTTTTAAACTAGTTCTTGCCTCATTCTCTTTGTCAAAAATATCCAGCTCTTGACTTTTGGTATTGAATCTTATATTATCTTTAGATTTATAGTTCCAAAATTTGGAGCAGACATTGCATATGTTATTAACAGCGTATGCAATTTGATATATAGCCAAAGGATATTAAAAGATTCAAAGTATAGAGAATCTTCGTAAATGTTCAAGTTTGCTATATATACTTGATAACTTGCATTATGGCTTGTCTCGAATATTTCAGAATCTTTGAGATTCGAATCATTATTGTTTGGTATATTTATCTTTTAAATCTAACACCGGGATTTTCACCATGAAATATAATCATTCAGTGCGGTTTATTTAAATTTTTCAAACAAAAGTTGGAAATTCTCTCTTCTTCTATGTGCTTAAAAACATTTCATCGTTAACCCAGTCTCAAAACTCTATTTTAAACATACCCTGCAACCCCATCTAGTTATACTCAATGTGTATAGACATAAAAAAATTAAAAAAAAAAACTTTATATTAGATTAAAGTAGGGGTGCCTAAAATATGATTAAATACTTCTCATCAATGGTTCAATTATTATATATTTTTCTGACATAACTATATAAAATAGCAGAAATATAGAAGAATTTGTGATCGTGGTTGTAGATTCTAGATAGGTAATTTCTTTGGCAAAAATGGACATAACAAAACCAACCTTATCTTCCGCAATACAGTGAAACCAAAACAAAACCTTTATCTATAAATGTAAAAGAAGCTCATAATGGTACTTTGGGACCTGTTTCCACTCAGAATATTATATGCATATATAAACCAAATAGAGATATAGTAGGTTTCGTATTCAAAAAAGTTATTCCCTACCTTTACACACTACCAAACATAAGTAGGTTACAATTTATGCCACTTGGAAGAACTTCTTCTCTTGTAAATGGTTGTTCCACAAAACGGAAAAGGAATAGATATATAGGATGAGCATAGACCTGTAATAATTTAATGTTATGCTTGGAATTTAACTAGTAATATCAGTTGATGTACCTGAATTTACTGTGATCTTTTTATGGTTTTTTGTCTTGGTGAAAGAAAGAAACATTAAATATTTTTGTCATGTGATCTTGTGAATTGCATGTAACAGTTGATGACTGTTTTTGTGTCTTTAGGGAAAGCATAAAAGCATGATGCTGGTGACGAGAAAGATGGTTCGTGTTTTGTGGTATAATAGCTGTACATGTTTTGGGTGAGGCTTCACTTGGTAGTTTTATCACTGTCATTTTACCTGTACACCATCACATGGTTTTTCTAGTTTTATCAGAAGCATACGCAATTTCTGCTTCTAGGAAAAATTTTGGATCCCGAGAAAGAAAGGTAAAACGATCTCTGCGAATGAACCCCATATTTACAGCGGGATTTCTCATACACACAGTAGACAATAACCAAACCACATTTTTGTATTATTTTTTTACTTAATTACTTCTTAATTACTTATGATTTGTTTGATCTTTATATATTTCATTTTTTTTTATCTTTATATTTTGTTTTTTTATAAATGGCGTTAAAGGCGTGTGAATTTATGATTTTTTTTTATTTTTTAAAATTTGTTTTAAATTTTTAATTTTTTATCTGTGTTACTTTGCAGTTGCGTCAGGTAGTACAATTAATATGATGTGAAAGCGGAAATGTCATGTAATAATTCCATGTTGACATAATCTCAATTTAATCTTACATTTATTTTTCAGATTTAGTTTTATTTTTTTAAAATAAAATAATAATATTATATTTCTCTTTAAATTAAATATAATTTATTTTTTATAAATTTTATGATGATATTTTATTAAAATTAATATTTTATTAAACATTTTTAAATTAATTTTAAAATTTATATGAAATATTTATGACAAATCACATGAGTGAATTGATATGGACTTAATATTTGAATCTTAAAATTATACTATTTAATTTATTCATTTTAATTTGTTCGTGCATTTTTTTTTCATGATTTGGGTTTAATTTATATAAATTGTAAAGTTGGTTTAAAAGTATTTTTAGAAATATTTAATAAAAATGTCAATTTTAGTAAGAAAATTAATATAAGATTTATGAAAAAACAAATTGAGTTTCAATTTAAATAGGTACAATATTATTTCTTTTTTACAAAAATTGGATCGAAAGTAAATTAAATTTAAAAACAAATGTAGAGAACAAATTTTGACTATGTTCATATGGCAATGTCACATCACATTGTTGTTGTCACGTCACACTAACTTGTCTACCTAACACGACTGTGAGGTCATATAAAATGTAAAAATTCAAAAAATTAAAATAAAATTTTAAAAAAATAATAAAACTTTCAAATTGACAAGTCTCAATGACTCTAATGTTTGTGAAAAATTAAATGTAAGGACTAAATTGAATCACTTTTAAAAAGAATCTTGATCAAATTGAATAAGATTGAAAAAATTAAGACTAAAATCAGAGGAAAGAAAAAATTGAATGACCGACTTGATACTTTTCAACAAAAGAAAAAACAATAGAGTAATTAAGCCGATTTTTAAAAAATATTATAATTATTTATGTTTTAAATTGAATAATAGAAAGAAAAAAAAGGTTTAAAATACCTTTTTGGTCTCAATTTTTATCAAGTTTTATCAAATGAGTCCTAATTTTATTTTTATGTTCAAATAAGTTCCAACCTAATTTTTAAACATTTTTGCTAACATCGTTAAATCATTGACAGTAATGAAATTACTGTCATGTGTTACTTTGTGACTTTTAAAAAAAATATTTTTATTTGTTCAACCTAGCAGTGTGTCGTCACATGTTAGAGTTAATGTTTTATATTCAATTTAGTTCTTATATTTGTTATTTTTGTTCAATTTAGTCATAATTTTGTTTAAAATTGAGCAATTTTGTCCCTTTCGAAATTGAAACCAAATTTAATTTTTATATAAAAGTTATAATGATGTGAATTTTAATATATTTAATAAAAAATATGAATTTTAATATAAAAATTAAATTTAGTCTCAATTTGGAGAGGGACTAAATTTATTCATGTTAAAAAAGTTGAGACTAAATTGAACAAAAATAACGAATATGAGGATCTAATTGAATATAAAACATTGACTCTGACACGTGGGATGCTGCTGGGTTGACACATAGACATTTAAAAATTAAATAAAAAATAAAAAAAATCACGAAGTGACACGTGGCCATCATTTTTCATGACTATTAATTATTTAAATTGTGTTAGAAAAAATGATCAAATTGAACAAAATTGACAAAAATTTAGACTTATTAAAACATAAAAACAAAATTATGACTGATTTAACAAAATTTATGAAAAATTGAAACTAAAAAGATATTCTAACAAAAAAAATATATATGTGTGACAGTTCTCTACTTCGGTCCACGGTTTTCCACACGCTCTCTTTTCTCTCCTTCTCTTCCTCTCGCCTCCTTTGCTCGTTTGCTTTACATTTCTTCCTTATTTGTGCTTTATATTTTATGTTTTAAAATTGTGTCTTATATATGTTCTTTTTGTGGTGGTTTTACTTTTTCCTTTTTTTTTTGTGAGGTAGGTGAGGTGTTTGCTTTTAATAAAAAAAATAGGGTAGGCACTTATTAGGTCACACAAATAAATAAATTGTGCGGTTTCCATTTTAGAATTTCATTTCCTTTATATAGATCACTTGTTGGGATTGGGTTAAGTCCTTCATTTCTTCGGAAGATTGATATTTTTTATTTGATAATTTGTATGAAAATGTTCTAGTCGGAAAGATGTCAGACCAGTATCAAATAATTTTTTTGTATTTTTTTTTCGGATCCTTCCTATGTATCTCAAGATTATTATTTATGTTTCGATCAAAAGCTAAGTGCCCTAAACTGAAGAATAAATATAGAAAGCGAATAATCTGATTTAAAGTTAATAATATTTCAAGTCAAAAAATTTAAGAGGTTACAAATCATTTCTTTCCTAAATATGAAGATAGTATTTGAGTTACTCTCTCCCCTATGTGAGTTTTAAATTTAAAACTGTATCACACCTAGCTGGTTCCGCTAGCATACCAACACATATCACCTTTGATCGACAACTCATATCAGACAAGGCTGGGGGACTGGTATACCACACCTAACCAAACTCGACCAAATAAGTATACAATGCATCAAGGCAGCCAAGTATTCAGCCTAGGCCGAATCAGCCTAATTTGTACCGGACCTGGTCAACTTAACCATATAAATGACAACCCTCACATATATGTCGGAAACAACTCAAGTACACGATTTGGGCCGCCATGGACTCAAACTCATAACCGAATAAAGGCTAAAGTAACAACAAAGCGGCCAACCTAGGACAATGTGCGGCCAGGGACGACATCTGACAAGTCAAGAAGTAAACGGATCAGACCGCTCTTGAAGACTTAGTAAAATGGATGCCCTCGCGTTCAATAGGCCTTAAGGGCCTGGATTAGGGCCCAGGCCCACTCACAGCCCAAGCTAGAGCCCAAGTCAAGGCCCGGCCCACGGGATAACCAAACATCATTAATGCTCTATAAATACGCGTGGACCCCAGTAATTAAAGGTACGCATTCATTAATCACTGATTTGACCTTCTGAGAACTTTGACTTACTTGAGCTTCGGAGACTCTTCTGCAGGTAACCCCTCTTGGGTTCAAGTTGACATGTATCAACCGGGGAGAGGCCAACTGAGGAGATAACAGACTACATGGTAAGGTGACATTTGTGCCTAACTCATCTTATTTGTTCTCTGCAGGAACAATTGGCGCCCACTGTGGGGCACGAGACGAACACCTTTAGTACCCGTTTTTCTCTGAAGATGGTTTCCACCCGTAGCAAAGCTGGAGTGAACAAGCAGGCGGATGCTGGTCCCTCTGGACCTCCTGGCATCACCCCTGAACTCGCAGATTTGAAGAAACGCAACGTTGACGAAATGGAGGCACTAAGACAAGAGAACTCTCGCCTGAGGCGAAGGATCGAAGCTGATCCCAATCTGAAGGGAAAAGCCAAGGAAACCTCTGAAGCTGCGAAGTCTCCGGCCTTCCAGCCTACAGAGGAAGAAAGCGAGTACAACCCCACTCCTCACACCTTCACCACCTCTCAACAAACACCCATTCCTGCTACCCATCCCCCTCACTTTCCATCTACTCAACCGGGGCTCACCGCACCCCCAACCCCTGCCGCTACCCTCCCTACCACCCAAATCCCCTACAACATATCCACCACCCTACACACCACACATATTCCACCGTACAACCCACAATACCTTCCGACAACCCACATCCCCCCTCATAACCTAACCTCCACTTTCCCCGCTATGATCAACCATCCCATCCCACCTCACCTGCTCCCCCCTCCACCAGCCCAGACGCCGTCACTCCTTCACTGACTTTATCGCCAACACCCCCCTTCCGGCCCAGTGGGAACCTTTCACCTTGGATCGTTATACTGGCGAAACCGACCCTGACGAGCACCTTAAAGTTTACATCACCCATGTCGCCCTATACACATCCCAAGACGCAGTCTTTTGCAAAGCCTTCCCCACCACCCTCAAGGGCCCTGCCCTAGAATGGTTCACAACCCTTCCGCCTTACTCCATCGACAGTTTCGACGTCCTTTCCCACATGTTCTCCACCCATTTCGCCGGCAACTGCCTACACCAAACTACCACCATATCCCTCTTGGGCATCAGATGAGAACAAAATGAACCACTCAAAGCGTTCATAGATCGCTTCAGTAAGGCAGCTCTTCGTACACCACACCTCAATCAGGAGATGATCCTCTAGTGCATGACCCTTACCTTACAACCCGACCCCTTCGCCAACAACGTCTATCTCCACCCACCTGCCTCCATGCACGAATTCAAGTTACGTACAGCTGACTATGTCCGCATGGAGGAAATGCAAACCCTCCACACCAAATTCTGCAACGACTATGCAGCCACCACCGCCAACCCCACCCCACAGCCTAACCCACGTCCTGATACCCGCCCACGCGAACCCCGCCAACCTCGCTTCACCATATGCGCCCCTCTTACCGTAGCCCGCTCCCGCATCCTCGACGAAGCCCTACAAGCCGATCTAATCCCTCCACCATGCAAGACAACCACACCTCCCAACGCCGATATGACCAAATATTGTCGCTACCACCGCAACCATGGTCACACTACAGAAGAATGCAAAGCACTCCAGGATAAAATAGAAGAACTGGTTCGTCCTGGCCACTTTCACCGCTTCATCCGTAGAGACGACAACTCCTCCTCCTCCTCTCGATCCCGCCACCCCCTTGATCTGATCACAGATGTCCTCCACATGACTCTCGTCACGACAAACACCCCGCTCAACCCACCAGTCAAGAACCAGAGTCGGCCCGCACCGACATCACCCCTGCCGACCCTCCCCTACGTGGCACCATTAACGCCATCTCTGGTGGCTTCGCTAGCGGAGGATCCACTTCTTCTGCCAGAAAAAGACACCTCTGCCATATCCAATCTATCAACACAATCACCAATTCCCACCACAAACGCCGTACGCCTCCTATCGTCTTCACAGATGATGACTTTCACGGCCTCGACCATCAACAAGATGACCCCATGGTTATCACTGTTGAAATCGAAAATTACGCTGTCAAGAAAGTCCTAGTTGATCAAGGCAGCTTCGTTGATATCCTCTACTAGGCCACCTACCAAAAACTTCAACTTCCTGACACCGCCATGGTCCCATATGGCGAGCCAATATATGGCTTTTCTGGTGAACAGGTATCCACCCGGGGCTACATTGACCTCCATACCGTCTTTCAAGAGGGGACCCAAACTAAAACCATCACAATCCGCTTCCTTATCGTTGACGCGCCAACATCCTACAACATCCTCCTAGGCCGTCCTTCCCTCAATACCCTTGGTGCCGTCGTTTCCACCCCTCACTTGGCCATGAAGTTCCCTGCCCCGTCCGGCGACATCCTTACCATCCACTGCGACCAGCACTTGGCACGCGAATGCTACATGGCCAGCTTGCGACCACAACTCCTAATCCAACAAACCAACCATATCGAACGACCCCTTGGCTCCAGCATAGCCCTATCCGGCGAAGATCTTGACCCCAGAATAGGCCGGGATGTTCGCCTCGAACTAGTTGAGGACACCTTCCCTCTAGAGCTTCCTAATGGTCACTCTATTAACCTAGGCACCGGTTTAAACTCTGACGAGCGTGTCCCATCACACCGATCCTCATCAACAACACCAATCTTTTCGCCTGGTCAGTCGCCGACCTCCCTTGCGTGGACCCCCAAGTGGCATCCCACAAACTATCCATATATAAAGAAGCCCGCCATGTATCCCAGAAAAAACGCAAGCTTGGCGAAGAACGTCGGCAAGTAGCCAAGGTTGAAGCCGACAAGTTACTAAGCGCAAGATTTATAGAAGAAGCTCAGTACACCACTTGGCTTTCTAACGTTGTCTTGGTGAAGAAAGCCAATGGCAAATGGCAGATGTGCGTAGATTACACGGACCTAAACAAGACTTACCCTCGTGACGCTTACCCCTTACCCAACATTGATCGACTCGTGGACGGCGTGGTAGGGAACAAGGTGCTTAGTTTTTTGGATGCATATTCTGGATATAACCAAATTCCCATGGCTGCATCAGACATGCACAAAACCGCCTTCATCACGGACGATGTCAATTACTTCTATAGGGTCATGCCCTTTGGCCTCAAAAACGCCGGAGCAACTTACCAACGGCTGATGGACAAGGTTTTCAGCCACCTAATGGGACACTGTGTCGAAGTATACGTCGACGATATGGTTGTCAAGTCCCCAAGTCATCGCCAACATGTCGAGGACCTGTCAGTAGTCTTCTCCGCACTACGCCAATACAACCTTCGCCTCAACCCTGACAAGTGTGTATTCGGCGTTGACCAGAGTAAATTCCTTGGTTTTATGTTAACCCAACGCGGCATAGAGGCCAACCCTGAAAAATCAAGACCATCATCGAAATGCGCAGCCCCACTACTATTAAGGAGGTCCAACGTCTCATTGGCCGTCTCACAGCCATTTCCCGTTTCCTATCCAAACTAGCCGAACAAACTCAACCCATAATCCAACTCCTAAAGAAATCCACCCGGTTCACGTGGACTGATGATTGTGAACAAATTTTCCAAAAATTGAAAACAACCCTAACCTCCTCACCTATCCTCCACAAGCCGGACACCCATCAACCCTTGCTTGTATACATCACAGCCACCGATTATACCGTCAATGCCGCGCTTGTCCAAGAAATAGAAGGCACACAGCATCTTGTATATTTTGTGAGCAGAACGTTGCAAGATCCTGAAACCAGATATCAGATGGTAGAAAAGTTGACCCTATCTTTGGTCCACGCGGCACGCCGCCTACGCCCATATTTCCAAAACCACACCATAACCGTTAAAACCGACTACCCAATCCAAAAAATATTACAAAAACCAGATCTAGCCAGACGCATGTCATCGTGGGCCGTCGAACTGTCAGAATTCAACATCCGCTATGAACCCTATGGCCCCATCAAAGCTCAGTGTCTCTTAGACTTCGTCAACGACCTACAGCAAACACCCATAGAGGACCAGTGGACGCTTCATGTAGATGATTCCTCAAATCCAAGGGGTGTCGACGCCGACATCGTCTTAGAAGGCCCCAACGACATCCTCATTGAAAAATCCCTTCACTTTGCCTTCAAAACGTCAAATAACCAAGCCGAATACGAAGCCATCCTCACCGGCCTTTCCCTAGCCCGTGAGGTAGGTGTCAAGAGATTAACGTGCAAAACCGACTCCAAGCTCACCTAAATGACGAGTTTCAGATCAAAGACCCCATCCTTCTAAAGTATTACCATCTGGTCCGTGCAGTCATTCAATCCGCCTTCGACCAAGTCCGCATCGAACACATCCCAATGACCGACAATATCATGGCCGATATTCTCTCTAAATTGGCCAGCACCAAGCTAAAAAACCGTCACCGATCCTTACTACAGCAAACACTATCCATGCCTTCTATCACACACACTTGTCAAAATTTAACCCACACCTCAGCTAACAACGTCACCCCCTCCCAAAGCCAAAACTGGACCAACCCCTACATCCAGTACCTCAAAACCGGCAACCAAAACTTGGCTGGCTAAGGCCGTTAGGTGCACCATGATAGGCGATGACCTCTACAAACGCGGATATGGTCAACCCCTCCTTAAGTGTGTCACGGTAGAGCAAGCACAATATATTATCAAAGAACTACACGAAGGTATTTGTGGTTATCATTCCGGCGCACGCACCATGGCTACTAGAGTTCTTAGAGCCGGATATTTTTGGTCGACCATAGAACCAGATTGCCAGGATTATGTTAGAAAATGCAAACCATGTCAGAAACACGATAACCTTATTCTCTAAGTGGGGAGTGGACATTCTCGGCCCCTTTTCACCCGACAAGGGGTAGGTAAAATTCCTAATTGTAGTCGTCGATTACTTTACTAAATGGATAGAAGCCAAGCCGCTAACTACCATCACGGCCCAGCAAGTTCAACAATTTGTGTGGAAGGACATTATATGCAGATATGGTGTGCCACATACCATCATCACAAACAATGGCCGACAATTTATTGATAAAGAGTTAGCCAAATTCTACACTGGCCTAGGCATCAAGCACATCACAAGTTCTGTAGAACATCCACAAACCAATGGACAAGCAGAGGCGACAAATAAAGTTATCCTCGTGGAGCTGCACAAGAGATTGGATACCGCCAAAGGCCGATGGCCCGA
>Ga0214545_1008845_pt1 | contig 15755 bp, 2 predicted proteins | sample CNSS4metaG_FD_160064 | JGI IMG/M metagenome (GOLD analysis project Ga0214545, IMG submission 160064) | Root nodule microbial communities from cowpea collected in UCLA plant growth center, Los Angeles, California, USA - CNSS4 | ecosystem: Host-associated > Plants > Roots > Nodule | place: USA... | reverse complement strand
TATATATAATTTGGTTGTACATATTCCGAGCGACCTAGAAGAGAAGACCAAAGAACACATGGTCAAAGGTGGTTTTCCAAGATTACCATAACGTCCGTACTATGCCTTATTATCAAAGCAAAATGGATATAAAAACGATAGTTTGGTTGAACAAATGGAAAAATTGTTCATAATTTGCATGTTCAACCCCTCACAAATTCCACCCTGAATGGTGCTACACAGAACGCGGAGGAGAAGGTGGACCATGCAAGGGCCAAATCATAATTCTTCTTAACATCATGCTTCCAATTTTCTCCTCTCTTACGTAAGATTGGTGACATTTTCGTAGAAATTAGATGAATCATGATGTTTGAAACAAGATAGAAGGAAAAGTTAGGAATCATAGAGGTTAATTTGATTTCTTTTTCATATATATTAATTATTTATTATAGTCATCTCAGTTTGCTAGAATAGTATCAATAAAATTAAATATTACATTCAAAACTATAAACACTTTAACATTTCAAATAAAAATATCAAACTAAATCATTCTTAAAATCTTATCTTATTGGATCTGAAATCAAATTCATTTGGATAATAATATTAAAATTAATCACCGCAATTGAGATATTATTTATTTTGAAATTTAAAATTCTAATTATAGATTTTGTTTTTAAAAAACGGCTTTAAGAAAGTAAGGAAAAAAAACCCTAACTTCTAAATAACGTGGAACTATTAGACTATAAAATATTATTTATAAGAAAAAATACATAAAATAAAGTTTTTATAGCGATGAAATTTAAAAGTAGAACATTATTTTGGGATACTGTGTTGAATATTTCTAGAAGTGTGGAACCACTGGGTCCTAGAAAAGGAGAGGAAGAATAATGTGGCGTAATGTGACCGTGCTTTTGACGTTTCAAAATGAGTTTGAATAATGCGCAATGCGAGTTGAATTGGTTTCCAAAAGTATAATGAGAGGAAGAAAAGAGGCTGCGCAGACCTAACTCCTAAATTTCTACTTTAATCGCATCTCTCTAATTTTCCAAACTTCAAATCCACATGCTTCTCTTGTCCTCATCATCCCCACGTACACATGGACATGTCTCTCATACCAATTGCTGCCATAATATCTAATGCATCTACCATTCCTATGAACATCACAACATCAATCTCAACAATATTTTACATGACCAGCAAATCTATGTTAGTAATTCTTCAACATAAATAAAACATATACAACCTTGTTTTATGATCTTACATACAACAACATAATTGTACAAATGCTCCTTCATAATTGATATCATAGCATCTCCAAAAGTAAACTTCAAATTTAATTTATCTTTAGAATCTAATTTATAAAATGATATTTCAACTCACTTATGATTGTAATACCTCCTTATCAATGTGAGATTTTCAACAAAACTAAAAAACATATCAACTTTATAAATTGAACTAATTTATATATATATATATATATATATATATATATATATATATATATATATATATATATATATATATATATATATATATGAAAATTTTTACTATGATCTAACGTAAACACAAACGATGTCACGTCTATATACACATTTTTTACATATGTATAATATTATATTACTAGGTAATGATATTGTAATATTACTAAGTTAATATATAAAGTAAATTTATATTTATTAAGAACAAAGAGATGAATGAAAAAAAAGAGGAGAAAATAACAACCAATGAATGAAAAAAAAAAGAAAAAAAATATTAAGACAGTTTTATATAGATGTACAATTCCGTTTATTAAAAAATTTTATTTGATTTAATGTTATTTTTCTTTCTTATAAATTAAATTGACTGGTTATATTTCCACAATTATAAAAAAAATTCACTTAATAAATAAAAATATTAATATTTTAATTATATTTATTTTATTTTTTAATTTAAAATTATAATACATATTATTTTATAAATACAGGGAGTTGTAAGGATGATATTTTTTTTAAGGTGTCTCAAAATATTATGTTTCAATTAATCTATAATCGATAAATAATGGGTATAATGTATAATTGTAACTTTACCGTAACTAGAGTAAAAATCATATTAATGTTCATAAGAAACGAAACCGAGGCATACACAGTGTAAAATAAGCTTATATCATCATCTAATTACAATCTGTTATGGGAATACATTTATTGAATTTTGCAATAATTATCTCAAAAATTGTACTAACTTCAATTCTTCATTATTAAAAGCGAAAAAAAAAAAAAACTTGTCTCCCAGAAATTTTCAAACATGAAATATACATACAAATAAATAAACAGTTGAAAATAAAATCATTTCAAAACTTGTATTCATTTTTCTTTTAATTGGATCTATTAAGATATTAGTTTGATAGAGTTTGTCTACTTTTATATTATAGTTGTCTTCTATAAATGATATAAGCATTGGAAGGGAATTAGTATTTGGTGACAGAGATTGAAATTTAGCTTGGGCCATTTTCGCGAATTCTTGACGAGTCCCACTGTGTTTGGCTTTTGTGGGTCAGTGACGGATTGTAGTCACACTCAATAATGAGTCAGCGTGTGCTAAAAGTATTCTCCAAACAATGCCTCCCATAGGAAGAAACCTCAAACCACCATTTATGTTTCCACAGAACACATTATAAACCGGGATTTAAACTGTTGTCAAAACTTTAAATATTAAAAAAATATAGTACAATATTTTGACAACTAAATTTTAATAATTTTTTTACATCTTGAGGTTTCTTCTTCTTAGTAGTTATGAGATAGAGTTAAATATGTTTTTGATTCTTTAATTTTAGGTGAAAACTAGAATTATCTTTAAAATTTTAGTCCAATTTAGTCTCCAACCTTTAAAAATATGTAAATTTAGTCATTTTAACAAAATTTTATTAAGTTTAGTTAGTATTTCAAATGTATTTCATGATAGTTTCTTAAGTATCATTGGAGTGAAAATGTGTTAAATAGTGTAAACAATTTAAATGCTATGAGAAAAAATGTTTGAAATAATTTAACAAAATTTGGTTAAAATGACTAAATTTACACATTTATAAAGTTAGAGAACTAAATTAGACTAAAGTTTCAAAAATGGATTAATTTCATGTTTCACCGAAAGTTAAAAGACCAAAAGCATATTTAACATTTTGAAATATAGAAAAATAAGAAAATAGAATGTAAAAAACCACTTAAAAAATGTCATCTGAAATTACAAGAGAAAGTTATCAAAATTTACTTCTTAAATAATTTTCCTAACAAATATAACTGTTCGGGCCACTGAAACCAATATGCTTTACATAAAACTTTTGAATTGTCACAATTTTGTACCATTGCGTAAGGTGTAAAACCCTCTTTTTCTGCCCTAAAATTTAAAGGGCCTAGTCCCATCTGTTGGGCCTAAGGGCTGGCCCATAAGGTGTCCAAGACCCTAAACTGTCCTAACCATTTCATTCCACTCATTTTTTTAGAAAAGAAACTTTTCCCCCTCTCTTAGAGCTGCAACCACCTTCTGCTAGGGTTTGGACTTTGGCTCTCTTCATGTTAGCTCAACCATTTTTCTGTCCACCTCTTGAATCTGCCCCTAGAGCTGTTGTTGTACTCCGTTATTTGGTGTCGAAGTCTTTTGTTAGCTCACTCTATGTAAGGGAATCTAGAACTCATTTTTCTTTGAAATATAATGTACTTATTTTCATTTTGGAATGAGTATGTTTGATTGATGTGGCGCTACTTTTTTTTCTACACTGCACACTTTTCGTAAAATGAAGGTTCCTACTTCGTTAACCGTTGGATCGAGCTGAAATTTTAACAGCTGATCCTTAACACATAGTGCTTGACATTGACCGGTCAGATCTTGAATCGGAGCTCTATAATGAGAGCAGTTTTTATCGCCAGGTCACTATAGTTTGGTTGTTGACAACACTGTACATTTTTCATAAAATGAAGGTTTCTACTTCGTTAACCGTTGGATAGAGCTGATATTTTAACAGCTGATCCTTAACACATAGTTCTTGACTTTGACGAGTCCGATCTTGAATCAGAGCTCTGTAGTGAGAGCAGTTCTTATCACAAGATCACTGTAGTTTGGTTGATGACAACATTGACCTTGTTGCTTATTTGGTGCATAACTTTCTTTATGGTTATTCAATTAAGTTGGTTCTTGTTTCATTTGGTTCTTGATTCAATCCTATTTGATTTGAATATAAATACAATTTTTTTGAAGCTTTACCCAAACTGCAGTTTTATTTCTAAAATCCCAAATCGTTTGCATAATGTGTTGTTAAGTTGGATTGGATAAAAATAATTATAAGAATTAGTTATTTTCCAAGAGAGAAATATGTTGTATGATTTTAGTACGTGTCTTCAAATGCTTGTGTGAGAATATAGGAGATTCCATGGGGGAGATCCTATTTGATTTAATTAGTAGTGTCTTCATTGGTCAAGACGTAATTCCATGAATCTCTAGGTGAGATCTCATGGTGGTGCCTCATTGGTTAGGACGTAATTCCAAGATGGTTGCATGGTGGTGCCTCATTGGTCAAGATGTAATTCCATGACCCCTGTTAGTGAGAGCTCGTGGTGGTGCCTCATACTTAGGACGTAATTCCACGAAGTTCGTGGTGATGCCTCATTATATAATTTAGTAAGGATTCAAGATAAGGATTGCATCCTGACACTCTAAAGAGTCATTTAGTCTCACGTAGAGCGTACTGACTCAAGTGATGAGAGTAGTAGAAGGTTTGAGACACTTTAAGGCTAACCTTGTGAGTGGTAGGATGAGACCCTTTGACAATTAGCTCGGTAGAGCAGTAGATGCCACCACAAGTGCAAGCATCCGGTGAATCCGACTAATTATATGTATCCGAATAAGTCGTGTCTTGAGTCTTAGTGTATTGTTTGCGAGTCATCACATGATTGGTTGGTGTATGTATCTTTAACTATGGAAATGTATGAATTGTATGATAAAACGTTTTTCTATGCTAGCTTACCCTTTCTGCTTGTTTGTATGTTCTGTGTATGATTTTCTCTTTCTACGATGATCATCAATTTATTGATTGAGCAGATACGAAAACTCCTCGTGGTAATAGAGATTTCACTGCCTAGTTCATCTTGGATCAGATCCAGCTTGTCTAAGTTTTCTCTAGGACTGTAGCCCATGTATTTGTCTGTCTCTTGGGCAATTATTTTAAATACTGTTGATCCTTGAATTCTATTTTGTATTGGCATCGTGGTGTGCATCAGTATCTCATTTTTTAGTACCTTGGATATTTGTAAGGAGTAAGGTTATACTCCTTGACTAAGCTTCTTATATTATTCTGTATAATATTTTCATTTAATTATTTTATTACTTAGATGTGACGTTACATAAGCCAATCTCAAACCAGCTTATAAACTGAACATGAACAAAATATATTTTAAAAATAATATGCTTTTTTTTTCCAAAACATGACAGTTCATTATTTAGTTTAAGAAATTTTACATTATCAGTTAATTAAAATTAATGTTAAATACATTTTCAAATGGTTCTCACAAAAATAAATAATTTTATCGTGCATGATAATGTATATTAATTAATAATGTCAAATATTTGCATGAAATATATTTAATTTAAATTCATAAAATAACATAAGCCTTTGTCTGCGTGAATATTTTGATATTAGAGATTAATGTTCATACACTATTTGTAATGTCCCAATTAAATAGATAAAACCAATTTAACAAAACGTCGCATACATGAATATTCAGAGAGTGCGGAAATTGGATATGAGGGTACACGATACCCCAACCATGTTCATAACGAAAGGGAAGAGGCATTACACTGCTTAACGTCAATACAAAGGATCAACAGCAACACAAGTTCTTGTCCAGAATAGAAAATCTAAATACTAAAACTCCTTCAGCTGCGGCTCCATAGTGAGCCACATACCTATCCCTAACCATCAAGTTGTAGCATCCCTATTGTCATCACCACTGCCACGGATTCTCACATCTGCTCACATAAATAGAATTGATCATTGCAAAGGAGAAAAACCACACACAACCATACAACAAGCGAAAGGGTAAGCTAGTGAAAAAGTTCTCATGTCATACACTCAACATACAATGACATAGTCAAGCATAAATATCGGGAAACCACACATGATTTACCAAATCATTCAAGACTTCAAGACTAGACTATCCGGATACGCATAATGAGGCACCACCACGAGACAATAGAATTATGTCCTAGCAGTGAGGCATCACCGCGAGGCCTTCGTGGAATTACACCCTTACACGAGGCACCACCACGTGGCCTTCGTGGAATTACGTCCTGGCCTTGAGGCACCACCATGATACCCTCATGGAATTACATCCCGATCTTGAGGCACCACCATGAGCTCTCACCTCGAGGTTCATGGAATTAGGTCTGATACCTAAGGCACCACTGTGGACTTCCCCTAGAAGGGCCCACGGAATTATGTCCATATGATGAGGCACCACCACGAGTCCCCACTACAAGGGTCATGGGATTACGTCCTACACAAACCTTACTCATACAGTATCAACCAATCATGAAGCTCCTATGCATACCATTAACATGTCATTTAGTATAAATGACCAACCATAAATCATATCTCATGCCAAGCTCATTACCAATTCATTAGTTCACACCCATAACATACATAGTACATGCATATCCACCCCCTTTTATGTAATAAATCATTGAACTAGCCAATCAACAACCAACAACATTCATGAAATAAAGATCAGCAAGAACCCAAGCTAGGTCTCGCTCAAGCCAAGAACCCTCGCCCAAGCGAAAGAGTCCTTTCGCTCAGGCGACAAGCCCTCGCTTAGGCGAGACTGCCAACAGCGAGAGGTGTCAATTACGTGAGTTCTCGCTTAGGCGAGCACCCCTCGCCTAAACGAGACCATCCCTCGCCCAAAAGCGAAACCCTCCCTCGCCTGGGCTAAAAATGCAGTGACAAGTCATGGTCTCCACTCGATCTCCCTTAGGCGAGCCCCTCTCGCCTGAGCGAGACGTTGCCTCGCTCAAACAAGAGTTCTCCGCTTGAGTGAGAGCTCGAAGGTGAACCTGACTCATTTTCTGCAAGTCTCGCCTGAGCAAAGCAAGCTCGCTTGGGCGAGATCGTCAGTTTCTCGCCACTGTTTTCTTACGCAGCCACACACACAGATTGCAACCAACATGCCAAAGCATTCCATGCATTCACAAAATCACACCAACCATAAAATCGTAAAAATAACAGCAGGACAAATAAAACTCAAACTACACAAGCAACCCTAGCTTCCCTTACCTGGAAAAGGGCTAATATTGGACTTCGACTCTTAAGCCAGTGAAACCAGTAGCTCCAAGGACAAATCTATGAACTGGAATAGTGGCACGACAAAGGAGATTGGATTCATACAGTGAGTCCCGACATAAACAACGAAAACAACTTAGAAAGGCTAGGTTCGAGAACTAACTTACGTGAACGGGAGACGGAGGTTGAGCTCACTTGAACTAGAGTAGATCTCCAAACCCTAGCAGAGGTTCTGTAGAGAGAAAATGGGTGAGTTAGGGCACTAATTTTTCAGAATGACTTGCAATTGAGGGACCTTGGCTGTTTTAGGGGTCTTGGCACCCTATGGACCAGCCCTTTAGGCCCAACAATGTGGCAGCCCTTAACATTAGGGTACTCTATAAAAGTGGGCCTTACACTATTAGGGTAAGGATGTTTAGAAAATCAATTAGTTTTAAACCCTTCTAATTATATATTTTTTAAAGTAATTTTAATGATCAACGTTTGAAAGATATTTATAAAGAGATTCACTCTTATAGTGTGTATATACAATTATGTAGAAATTTATGAAATCTTTGTTATTGACTATTATCTATATTACTTTATAAAGAGATTTCCTCTTTTATTGTATATATTTTTGTTTTATTCTTTAATAAGTTGTTTTTTAATAAAATAATTATCTATGAAATTTTAGTTTTTAAGTGATATGTTTTTTAAAATTTAATTATCTCTTTTTGTTTGATTTGATTTTTTAACTAAAATAACTATTTATAATAAAAAAATTATTTGTAAAATAAATAAAAATTATGTATAATAAAATTGTAAAAATTATTTATAGTTATTTTAGTATATATAATTTTATTAGTTTTTTTCCTAAAAGAAGTTAAAAACACAGTATTATATAAAAGGGTTTGCCAATAATAAAAAGATGATGAATATTGTAATTTTTTTTTACAGTTAATGCATTCATTAAACTCAACTTTCAATGATGTAGAGATCTATTAATTGAGACCTGTGTAAAACACCTTTATAAATGTGAACATACATATCAAACTAAATCAAAAGATCCATTCTTATTCGTTTTTGAAAAGTTGCATTAATCATTAACCGATTATAAATCATCGTTGCTACAATACAATGGATTAGTGCTTTGTGATTGAAGGACTACAAAACTATTTTTATTCTAATAATATATGCACCATTTACTCACGAACTTCGTGTTCTTATTATTACAATTTTATATAATGACCAACTATATTTAAATTTACAACTCTTAAACCGGCCAATTATTCAACACTTCGCTAGCCAAAATATTCAGCGACAAAATGACCAAATAGTTACAATCATCAATACACTTGAGGTTTCCTTCAAAGTTAAAGACTATACTTTTATCTCATGAAGTTTACCTCTTCGATGCATATCTTCTTATTTTATACATGGAAGGAACTATCTAGTTTGAGACTGGATGGATATCAAAATGTTTATTTAATTTTTGTTAAATAAGTATGCATATGTTTGCCTTGGACAATCTTACCTAGTCTTTACAGGAATTGTCAAAAATTTCTTTTTTATATTAATTGAAACACTCTTTTGTTTCGTGTATATTTATATATTTTTATTCTTTGTCGATAAAAAAAATAAATGGAAATATTAAAGTTTACCTGGAGCAAGTGTTGTGTGTCATTAATGGATTGACAAATTTTTAGCTTCAAGTTCCTCTTATGCCACAGCACTATGGCATGTCAACTTGAAAAGTTCTATGAATTATTTATAATTGTCAATTATTGTGTTTGTGGTGAATATTAGGCACATTGTTCGGTGAGATAAGTCCATTTTAGTTAGCCCTAAATGTTGTTTGAGTACGACAAATTCGAAGTAGCAATTTGCATAATGGCTTTATAGTGTGGGTGAAGAGAACCGTTGGGAAAGAAAAACGGTGACTCTTCTTCTAGATCATGCTACCAAGGAGAGCCACCTACCCTAAAAAATGATTATGTGATAATCACACGATTTTTATTAATCTCTTGTCATATATAATTAAGCATTATTATTTTTTATAAATTATTAAAATTATATCTATATCATGTAGATATTATTTAGTTGGAATCTAAAACAAATAATTTCTCCTCCTATTCCGGGGCTTTCAACAATGCTTGTAAAACTTAGACAAACACGTGTGCAGGAATCAGGATGTGTGGTTGTCAATTTTAGGCTTTGATGTGGTTTTCTCACTTAACGTGTGTGGGGGAATGGAATACCAAACAAATTAAGTAGATGGAACAATAATTTCAAGACAAACTTGACTAAATGCAACAAAGTGAAGAGACACTTGCGAATGTTACATGCAATTAGAAGTACTATGATTGGAGTTGGTGTCACTTGCCTCCAAATATGCAACAACATAACCAATCACTGAATTTTATTTCATCTGTACATTAAGTAGAAATAATTAAAGTCAAATTATATTATATACTTATAAAAACATTATATTTTATGAGATTAAATTTTAGTTAAACTTACTTTTTAATATAGCATTAGAATCTACCTTATTAAAGTTTGTTGTATCACTTTACCTATTATTAAATTGCTGTCAAAACATTAAGAAAGGTTGAATTAAGTTTCAAACTACTTCCTAATACTTGAAAAGAGAATAATTGTGAAAAGAGAATAATTGTAAATAATTATGTTTATATTTGTGTAAATAGTCATCATATAAGTTTATTTTTATAATTAAAAACCACAGCTAGTTACTATTCTGGTTTATATATTTTACAAAGTTCCAAGTTTTGTTTTTTTTTTCAAAATTTCAATTTCTTAATTTTAAATTATTCATACTTTTATTTATTTTTCAACTTAAGTTGTTCTTTTCCTTATGATCATGTTCGAAAATAACACATGATACTCGTAGTTGTTTTATAGGATTGAAAGGGTAATAATTTAAGGGTTAAATATGTTTTTGGTCCTTCAAGTTTCAGTAAAATTTAGAATTAGTTCCTCTTCAAAATTTTTGACCAATTTAGTCCTTCATCTTTAAAAATACGTGAATTTAGTCCATTTAACCAAAATTTATTAAGTTTATCTGACGTATCAAGTGTTTTTCATGATAGTATTTGAATTATTTACACTATTTGACACACTTTCGTTTCAATGTTATCTCAAATATTATCATAAAATGCGTTTAAAATGTCAAATAAACTTAACAAAATTTGGTAAGAAGGACTAAATCCACACATTTCTAAAGATGAAGGACTAAATTGGTATAAAGTTTCAAAGAGAGACTAATTTCAAAATTCACTGAAACTTGACGGACCAAAAACATATTTAACCTATAATTTAAATACTTATTAATTAATAAGTTAAGTGATCAAATGGAGTGAGGGAAAAATCATAAATCAAAACTATAGAAATTTAAGAGACTAAAATTGAAAAAACAAAATTACGAGTCAAAATTATAAATTTTAGAAAATATATGTACTAAAATTATAACTAGTCCTAAATAATAATGCTAAAATATTTTTATTGCAACCTTTTATTTATATCTATGTTTTTATTTGTTAATTATTTAATTATTATTGTCAAAAGAAAAGTAAAAATATGGTGAATCCGTTTCTATAATGCCTTAGTATGGATTTAATTATTTACTAGTGGATTTAGCACGGAATTGGTTGTCGTAATTTATTGAAAACCTTTTTTGCTTTTGTTTATTCTCATGTATTGATTGTTTAGCCATCAGATATATTCTATTTTTTTAGAGACTACTAATCTTCTTCATTATTTATTTATTTATTTAGTTACATATTAAAGTTTAGATCATTATTGACTCAAACAAGAGTAACATGTATTAGTTCACCGACAAAATTGTCGTCATATGTTTTATGGCTCGTAGCATCTTAGTTTTTTTTTTATGTACATTTTTTAAATAGTTTACACAAATTAGTACATTTAAAAATAAATTTATTATTTCCAAAAAAAAAATTATGATAAAAAGCAAATCAAGAACTCGTCATGGGAGATATTTTCTTCCAAATATTTTAAAAGTACACTTGAAGATTTTGATTAAACTAATCAAATCTTCACACCATATTTGACCATCCATATTGCTTATGTTTTCAATAGGCTGTAACAAGATCGGCTCCTTATAAACTTGTTAGCATTAATCGGCTTTGTCATGACATTCGCTAGGTTTTCATTAGTGTGAATCTTCTACATATCCACACTTCTTTCGTCAACCACTTCTCTCACAAAATGATATCTTATTCCTATGTGTTTTGTCCTGGAATGAAAGGCAGGATTCTTCGCAATGTGCAAGGCACTTTGACTATCACAATAAATAACAATTTGTTGTTGCTTGTGCCTGAGTTCCTCCATGATTATCCTTTTAATCCATATAGCTTCCTTACATGCTTGAGTGGCTGCCATGTATTCAACTTCTGTAGTAGAAAGAGCTACAACATCTTGTAACTTGGATAACTAACTTATTACCCCTTCAGCAATGGTAAACACATAGCCCATATTAGATTTCCTTTTATCCAGATCACCTACAAAATCTGAATTAACATAATCTTTGGCAATTGGTTCTGATCCTTTATAACATAATGCAACAACCGAGGTTCCTTTGATGTACCTCAAGATTCTTTTAACAATATTCCAATGCTCTCCACTAGGATTCCCTGTGAATCTACTAACTACTCCTACTGTGGATTCCCCGTGAATCTACTAACTACTCCTACTGCTTGAGCAATATCTGGTCTTGTATATATCATGGCATACATAAGACTTCACATCGTTGATGCATACGATACTCAAGATAGGAAGTGGGGTAGAAATTGACTTACAATCCTGCATGTTGAAGCGTCGAAAGATTTTCAGTAAGTAATTCTTCTAAGAAAAATATAGATGAAAAAAGTAACAACAATAGGCAAAAATGGAAATTTTATGCTAGTGGAAGATATTACAACTCTTTTATAGGTAAAAAAAAAAATACACAAGGGTTATCTCACTCAGAGAGGAGTGACGTGTGACCACTCCATTTTATGGTCTTAGAATTTTTGCTCACTTCTACCTCCCAACTTTCAAATTCCAGTCTCAATATTTTATTTGTGAAGTTCGCTTCTAGGTCACTACATATTTTTCACGTACGTATCTCACCCCACACTTCCACTAAATCCTAACCCATTTTCTCTTCACAGAGTTTTTATTTCTAACCCATTTAAGCCTCATCCCCTCATTCTTATTGATAGTTTTCTACAAATGAATTATTTCTCTTTGCAACTAAGCAGAGATAAGCAAAAAAGAAACACTAAAATAAATAAACATACCTTTATAACACTCTCAATCTTCCGAAAACAGAACACCCTCACCTCTATTTCAATCTCGTAACAATGCAACAATGTTTTGCACATATAAAATGTGAAGAAGATTTAGGGTTATGCGCCAATGGTAAGAAAGAAGATAAGTATTTAGGGTTTTAGGAATTTAGGGATTTAGGGTTGAATGAAGAACATTCCTTACCAACTAAATGAAGAACAAAGATTAGTGAGCGTTGGAAGTCCACGCTAGATGGTGAACGAAAGAGAGAGAGGAAGGTTGAACAATGAAAATTGTTTGTGAGTGCGAGAGAGTAAGATTGGAGTAACAAAGAAGTTCGTACGTAACTTAAATTTCTAGATCCGTACTTAAAATTCGTATGTAAAAATTATTTTACATACGGATCCAAATCCATATGTAATTATCTATAGGTAATTCACGCTTTTCTTGTAGTTTTTCTACTAAAGAAAAGAATTTCTCAAAATTATGAGATGAGAAAGGAAGAGAGAAAAGGAAATATTAGTGTATTTTAAATGGGGAGCACGTGGTTCTTTTATAACCACCATGCCATGCTCCTTTTGAAGTTCCCACCAATGTGGGACTTCATCACATGTAATTGGCATGTTCATAGTAGTTACAACAACACACAATCATAAACCAAGGGAAGGTAACATGAAACTTGTAATAATTACACCAAAAATCTAATTTTCATATATCCATAATCTTTTTTTTCCTCTACAAATGTTATTAAAGATTACCAAAAATCATATATTTTAGCCTGTGTAACTAAGAAAAATATCATTATGACACATATTTCTTCTTCTCTCAAAGGTTCAAAGAACCATATCGTTGCACACATTTCTAACCTCAAAAAAGCTCTATAAGGAAATATGACGTCTTTTGAAATATATGTACAAAGTAAAACTAACTTGAGACTAACACTTAACACATACTAATGTGTATTGGTTTGTAAACCCTATCACGATGTGTTTATGATAACTCATGCTCTTCACCATAAAACTTATTAATCCCCTTTCATTTAGACAACGTTGGATTACCATCCTAAGTAAATTTCATTTCTCAACCATTTCCACAAAACACGTGCATTTATTATATTTACAACTTAATTCAATCCAAATGAATTTCAACACATCATACCACACAATTTATCTTTTATGAAATAATCCATTCAATTTATAAAAATACAAGTTAAACACAAGAAAATGTTGCTCGATCATCATTTATTATATGTAGGTGTCATTTCTCCTAAAGAAGAAAGGATTGATACAAGTTCTAATTTAAGTCATGAAATGCCTCGAGTGGTGAGATCCAATACTTGCAAGAATATTGTGACATCCTTCTATCCCAAAAACATTTCATTTAAAAAAATGATAAAATGAACCATTCCATGTAAAAAAAAAAGGTAAAAGAAGTTAAGCTTCGTCACCTAAACCTCTTTTTAGCGATCAAAATAGTGTTCACATACTATGTATGTTATATGATAAAAACTTATTTGGCATGTGATCACTTGTTTATAAAAATGTCACCAAATTGCTTAAGATTATTCTTCTACTACTACAATGACATAGTGTGAGCTACAATTTTATACATTTTTGCACAATTTCTAAGGAAATCATCACTAAAAAAATGTTTATTAATTCCTACATTAAAACTTTTTCCATTTCAAAAATTATCACAAGTATAGTTGTAGTGAAATAGGGTATTTCAAAAGGGTTAAAGAAATGGAGAAGGGTTGCGAGAATGGTTGGAGCTTTAGCATATACTTATGTACACACCATTTCCAGATAGTTGTTTTGCAACGACTTGTATGTGCCTTCCTTTCAGGGGTTTTTTCCTCTCTCAGTGTCTATCTCCATGTACAGTGCCTTCCATTACAATTTTAATCCACAAATTTTGGGTTGCTCCATCAAAGGGATTGTGGAGCTTGATACAACAAGTCTCCTCTCCCTATAAATAGACTGGTTTACCCCAAAAAAAAACACACCTTCACACTATTCTTTTCATTCTAATTCTTATTTTTCTCCTCTTATTGTTGGGCCTTGAACAATGGCAAGCCCAACCCAATCACTTCACTGTGAGAAAGCTTTTCTCTCTGTGCCACCCGAACCACAGAACTCCAATTAACCCCACACATAGATTCTAATTTTTCTCCTTTCTCTCACCACGCCTCTCCCTTTCTCTAGCCTGCATGTTCCTTAAAGGCTTCCTCACATTGCCACCGTCAAGTTAAGCGCTTGTTGTCTCTACTTCTTCCTCTATATGCCACAATCCTCCTTGCTTGCTCATTAACCAATTTTTGTTTGCAGGACACACACCTGCTTCTCACACACACTGAACAACAAAGATAAAGGAAATGTAATGCAGAGAGAGAGATAGCAAAACAATAAAGAAAAGGTATTATGTTTTATTAGATTTTCGTCAGTCTTTATTACAGTAGAAGAATGAGTATTTATAGGGGTTGATTCTCTTTCTAACAAACTAATAAAATCTTAAACTGATTTTATTTTGGATTAAACTTTCAACACCCCTTTTAATCCAAAAGCCCTAGGTTAGAATCCCGAGTTGCTTCCTGAGCTTGTCAAATCGAGCTTGCTTTAGCGGCTTGGTGAAGACATCTGCTGTTTGACGTAACATCCCGACCAGATATTACGAATTTAAATAATAAAATAAAGAAATAATAAATAAGCATAATTTATTGAAACATCATTTTCCAAAAATGCGGGAAAATTAGAAACTTTATTACCTCCGAATTTATTAAAATATCCATACTTATAAAACACAATCACAATACCAAAGTATAATAATATAAAAGTTTACAATTCGTTTAAAAACCATAAACTTAAAACTCTAATAAATCTTTTCTCCCATATAGCCCACGCTCCAACTCTATGCCTCACCAAATCCACTTGCAACATCATCTACTCCCGTGTACCGCATACACGATCATTGCCAAACAAAAGCAGATAGGGTGAGCTAACAATTAAATAATATATACATATATATAGACATATATACATACATATATATATATATATATATATATATATATATATATATATATGTATACACATATATATATATATATATATATATATATATATATATATATATATATATATATATATATATATATATATATACATATATATATATATATATATATATA
>Ga0214545_1008840_pt1 | contig 15760 bp, 7 predicted proteins | sample CNSS4metaG_FD_160064 | JGI IMG/M metagenome (GOLD analysis project Ga0214545, IMG submission 160064) | Root nodule microbial communities from cowpea collected in UCLA plant growth center, Los Angeles, California, USA - CNSS4 | ecosystem: Host-associated > Plants > Roots > Nodule | place: USA... | reverse complement strand
ACTATTATATATCCACAATTTATGAAAACATTAGGAAAATAAATAAATAAAAGATTAGGAAATAACGTTTAGGATTAAACATATTATTTTAATATGAAAACGTTTTACAACCCTTAACATGAAAAACATGATATCTCTCATGATATCTCTCATGATATCTCTCACTTATTCATGCAACAACGTTCACAACCCAAAGCAATCAATAAAACATTAATTATAAAACTAATGAACCCCAAAATGCATGACAATAATGTTTTTTTCCATATCAAAAAGAAATAGTGAAAACATCAAATTCAACCAAGATCAAAAACACATCTCGAGAAATACTGCATAACACAATAAAAAAAATAATTTTGCGAACCTGAACGGGAGATCGGACTTACAATAGTTGCGTTGGAACACCAAGAAGCACGTGGGGTGGCGATCGAAGGTGAGTGGATTTTTTTATGTGCGAGGGTTAAAAGAGAATGTGTGCTTAGGATGAGAGAGGTCTCTAGAAATTTTGAGAGAGAAAAATTAAATTTATCTTCTTCTTTTTCTGATGGGTTTATATACACAACATTATAAATCTAATGTAATCTCATAATAAAGGTTTGCTTTAATTACAATGAATTTTAAAAGGCAAGAACTGGTCTTAAAATTATTACAAAATAGGAATCAAATCATATAAAAAACAGAACACAAAATCAAACGTGATCAGCAAAATTAATTTTAATTAGTAAAAGAGATATTATTTTGAATTATATTACTACTTTCTCTATCTGGAAAAAAAGGAAAAAAAGGTGTCATAAAATCAGAGCACAAAATCAAACGTGACAGATTAATTATAATTACAAAAAAGATATTCTTGAGAAACATATTAATATTTTCCTCATATGGAAAATGAGGTGTCATACAATCAGAGCACAAAGTCAGAGTAAATAATTCTAAATATTAGAACATATTCAATTTCTAATTATTAGACTAACTTCTTAATTTGGAGTAGAAACGACAAAGCATAGAGTGGGGGTGCGAAAATTAAATGTTGGGTTGCCGTTAGTTGCAAGAAAAAAACGGTGTGGGTGTACAGAGTATTTTGGACTAAAATAGAAACAAAACCTCAAAAGAAAATACATACAAGATTATTTATTATTATTATTATTATCCTGTTATTATTATTATTCAGACAAGGAAAAAAACCAAAGAGAAAACTTTTTTTTTGACCCTTTTAAAAAAAAAAAAACAAATTATTATTATTTATTCTATTATTTATTTAGCCAGACGAAATTGGGTGTTGACAGCCTGGAACCATGGTTAACTACCTGTATGAGAAATTGGACAAATTGATTGAATTTTGGGGTTTTAGGTTCTCACATATGTAAGGAAACCTGAGTTTTTACCCAAAACCTAGGTATGGGGATGGGTACACGAGTGTATCCATTACTCAATAATTGATGAGACAAAAATTGTATACCTGTTAGGCTTGGGATAATGATGAATTTTTATTGTGAGGATTTGGATGATATAATGAAACTCGCACACCTTGTCTTGTTGTCATCCCTCGCAAACAACCACCACTTAATATAATGTATAAAATAACATTTTTTTATATAAATAACGATAGCTAAAACCGTCGTAATAATTTTATTAAAAAATAATTTCAACGTAAGAGAAACGACACTTTGAATTGTCATTATTTTCATTATATTATAACATTTTTAAACGTCATAGTTTAAATATTATATAATTTATAATAATTCATCTACATTTATAATTTTACAATTTAATAAAATCTATTTTTTATAATAAAAAATAAGTAAAATATATAAATTTTTAAAGTAAAAAATATTAATTAAAAATATTAATTTTATTGACCATTTAAGATAAAATACATTATTTTAACAATTAAAATGTAGATATAAAAAATTTACGATACAGAAAAATATATTTAAGGAACAAATTCTAAGGAACACATTCAAAGCAGTAGAAGCAACGAAAGGTTGTATCTCCCACCACGAAACCTCTCTAACATTGAAATTATTAGTGGTTGATACATTGAACCTGAAAGAGAAAATTATTATAAATGCTAAATTGAAATAAAATAAGAATTTAAATTAAAAAAAATGTAGGTATCCAAGGTGAAAGAAGTAATAAGCCATTGTGAACATGTTAGCAGAAGTAATAAGCATCACTCTCATCTTATGAAGCAATATATTATTTCAGCTACACGTCTTCTTAACTTTTGTATACCCCACATCTTGTGAATCATAAAGAACATTAATATCCAAACTATAATTATTTAAAAAAAAAAATATGTTTTTAGTTTCTTAATTATCAATAAAAATTAAAATTAGTCTATTTTTAAAATTTTAACATAATTTAATCTTTTAATTGTATAAATGTGTGCACTTCATCCTTTTAATCAAATTTTGTTAATTTTCTTTAATATTTCAAATGAGTTTTATGATAATATTTGAGTTAACATTGAAACACGAAGATATGTCAAACTGTGTAAACAACTCAAATACTATCATCACATGCGATTCAAACGTTAGATAAACTTAACAAAATTTGATTAAAAAGACTAATCTACACATTTCTAAAGATGAATGACTAAATTGATCAAAAATTTTAAAAATAAACTTATTCCAATTTTCAATAAAACTTAAGAAACCAAAAACATATTTAACATTTTTTTAAAAATAATTATAAAATTGCACCATGCAACTATATATGTGTATATTTCTTTTTTGGATAGTTTATTTAATTTTTAAAAATAACAGAATTTAAATAAATAATAATTCAAAAGAATAAAATGATAAAATAATTATTTTAATTTAAAGGATAACTAAATTTAAATTAATGGTTATTTAAAGAATATAATTATTTTAGTTTAAAAGAACTATTACTTAAAAAATTAATAAAAAAATCTTATTTATGTATAAGTACATATATCTCTTATTTCAACCAATTTGTAATTTTTTTATCACTTATTCAGTCTAATTTTTATTTTCTCCCCTTCTTCTTTCTTAATTTTCTCTTATAGCAATCTCAACATAAAATGCTAATTATTTTGTTCAAAATTAAAAAAATTCAATCCGAATGTGAACTATTTATTCAAAGGTTCCCTTATAACAAGTTCTAGTACTTTCTCAAACATCTATAGATTTTTGGGGCACCCACTTTGTCGTTTCATTGGTCTCTATAGCAACCGAATAGATAAACCTAAGAGGGTTTAACCTCGTTTCTTAAATCCATTCTTCGCTGTTTCGAACGGGTGTTTGGTCTCTTCTCTCTTATCCATGGCATCAACGTTTCTCACCCTTCCAACTCCATTCCTACACAAAACCAATGCCATTTCTTTCTCTAACAAGAGACCCTCTTGTATGCGTCTTTCATTTTTCTTCCCCAAATTCAATATCTTTATCAAATTCTTAACCTTTTTCATCTGGGTCACATGCAGTTTCCCAGAGGAGCTCTCTGAAGATCAATGCAATTGCCAAAAAGTGGGAACCCACTAAGGTTCTTTCCTTTTTCTTAAGAGGGTTTTTGGATTTTGTTTTATCTTTGTAGCCTACACCATCATATTAATCCCCTTTTCGTTTCCCGAGTTTTAAATTTCTGAAAGTTCAATTTTTTTCTTCTAAGTTAAGATTTTTTGATGCAGGTTGTGCCTCAGGCTGATAGAGTTCTTATTCGTTTGGAAGAGCTATCAGATGTATGTTGTACTCTTATCCATAGAACCAAATATTTTTACATGGGGTGTTGATTATTCTTAATCTTAAAGTATATCATATTCTAACTATTCGTTGTTCTCCCACTTGATTCCTTAAATGTTGGAAATTTGCAATTGCTAGCATGTTCCTAATTCTCGTGGTCCTTATCTGAATGTTGGACTAGTTTTCGGGTTCTCAGTTTGATGTGATTTTGAGAAATAAATCCGTTTAGATTTTGCCATGAAATAAAATTTTTGGTCACTGTATTTCAATAGCAAGCAACTACAATCATAACTATTCTGAGGTTTTCAATGTTTCTTCGTGCAATGTCCTGAGTTTGGTTTTGTATTGTGTTGATAAAAACAATAACACCCATGTCACCATGTAGTGATGTGGTTTTATCATTGTTTTTACCCAATTGGTAGGATAACAGAGAAAGTGATGGTCAAATAACACCTGATGTATTATTATTATTATAACTAGTTGGTGGCTTCATCTGTTGTATTATGAACTAATTTGACATAATTTAGGATACTGGTTTGCAAAAGTTTGGAGCAAAACATGAAACGGATGTTTTAGGTAGCAGAAAAGAAGATGATGAAGAAGTTCTGAAAGTGATTTCATTAGAAGATTGGATGAAAGAGACCTATAAACTTGATAACATTAGTGTTATTTAGTTATTTAATAATTTTCTTATCACTTTTAAGTATTAATATTTTGTTGATGTATGGCATGAACTTATTTATTTTAATATTGTGGAATTGGTACCATGAATATTTTTTTATTTTTGATTGAATTTTCATTTGAAGTAAACTCTTACGAATCTACGAGTCGAGTTTATGAGTCTACAAGTCGAGTTTACAGTCTACGAGTCTAGTCTACAGAACTTCCACGAGTCTACATAGACTCTTGAGTTTGATAAACTTGCTGGTTTGCAAAAGTTTGTTATATGGTTAGATTAGAACAACTTATTCTGCAGATGACAAATGTTAAAGTATAGTTACATGGTAATTTTTCCATGATGTATAGCTGATTTCTGAATATGTTTTTGTGGTGTAGAAAACAGCTGGGGGAGTTTTGCTGCCCAAGTCAGCTGTGAAATTTGAGCGATATCTTGTGGGAGAAGTAAGCAGACATAGATACTTTCAGTATTTTGGTTCTGTAAATGTTCTCATGGGTAATTTTGTTTGTTTTGGATATAATATGAGGTAATTTTCTTTTATATTTATTTCAGATCCTAAATGTTGGTGCTGAGGTTGGAGAATTAAAGGCTGGAACAAAGGTACAGGTTTAATTACTGCAAAGGAGGTCAAATAGAAATGGATAAAAGACAAACCAATAATAAAAAAGTAGAGTAAATTATGCAGTTTTCTCAAATTACATTGAGACTATTTTTTTTGGTTAAATTTGTTTTTGCTCTCTCAAGTTTAAATGAAATTTGAAATTAGTCCCTCATCGAAACTTTTGATCAAGTTAGTTCTTCATCTATAAAAATGCGTGAATTTCGTCATTTTAATCAAATTTTGTTAAGTTTATTTGAAGTTTTAAACGTGTTTTATGATAATATTTGAGTTAGCATTTAAGCGAAAAATGGTCAAACGATGTACACAATTCAAATACTATCATAAAATCACGTGAAACGTTAGATAAACTTAACAAAATCTTGTTAAAATGACTAAATTCATACATTTTTAGAGATGAAGAACTAAATTGGTCAAAATTTCGAAGAGGTACTAATTCTAAATTTGACTGAAACTTGAGGGACCAAAAACACATTTAACTCTTTTTTTAAGTTTTGCACAAACCTTTTCTTTGTTCTAAAAAACATTACATTGCCATCTTTGTTTATATGACCAGATTCAACGACTTTTTTTTTTCTTTTTTTTTTCAGTAGAAGTTACGTAATTTCAGTTCATTTTCATCTGATTTATTTTATATGTTCTTTTTTAAAAATTGAAGTTAGTCATTTAAGACATGAAATCACTGAATCCATCCTCAAGAAAAAAGTAGGGCTTAAGTATAATTTAAGAAAATCTTAGGGGTATCATTACAATTATAATTTACTCTAAAGAATATTCTCATTATGAATATCACCTCATACAGCATTGAAGATCAACTCCAAGTTTTGTTCTAAATGTTAACTCTAATTTGTCTTCTGCAGGTACTATTCACTGACATGAGTGCTTATGAGGTAAGGGACTTGAATTTTTTTGCTTTATACTTTATGGAAAATAATACTATGATTTTCATTTGTTGTCTTCCATTCTTTACTTTCTGACATGGCTTAGTATGGATCATTGATTAATGTATTACTATTTTTTTCTTTAAAAGAATCAATGATCCACACTAAGTCACATCAGATAGTAAAGGATGAAAATTAAAAAATGTGAATCATAGTCTCATTTTTCATTTTTCATAGTATATTTAGTGTTTATCTATCTAATGATATTCTAATTTGTAATTACAACTTAACTCATTACCATTGACAGCATTAGTTATTTTAATGCCATTCTTTCTAATTAAATGCTTTTGTCATCATAATTTATCAGGTGGATTTGGGGACTGATGCAAAGCACTGCTTCTGCAAAGCAAGTGACTTGTTGGCAGTGGTTGAGTAGGGGGCACTATTTTTTGATAATATCTTTGACAAATGTATTTTCAATTGAATAAACCATTTCTATTAATTGGTGTTAAAATGTTATATTCCTTTTCTGTTATAGTTTCTGAATCAAAACTCTAATCATAAATTTGTGTTCTACCCTTTCCAAAATTCTAGTCTTTGTTAAAGTTACATCATCTATTTATAATATTTAGGCTAAAACATGAGTGTGTTCATTTATTTTTGACTAAATTTCATTCATTCTTGGTGTTTTTCTTTATAAAAGTTTTAGTTTGGTCTAATTTGTTCCAAAAATCTTGTTTTAAAAATTTCGTTTTGACTGATTGTGTCGAAAATTCTGAAAATCTTGCTCAGAAATTTTAAAATTATGTATAATTCAAAAGTGACTCTTATAAAAAGTTAAAATATCATTTTGAAAATTTAAGGGATAAAAGAAAAAATTGAGTGGTTGACCTTGAAGCAAGTCCATTACTTTTTTGCATTGATTTCTTTAGGCAATTGCTTCTTGCACTCCATCAATTTCTTCTTTCACTCTATTACTTTTTTTATTTTTTCCATTACCTTTTTTATTTTGTATTTTGGATTGTATAATCTAGAATATAAATTTTGTATTTTGAATTATTTTATATTTTAAATTTTGTATTTATTTTATTTATTTTATTATTTATTTTAATAAAAGAATTGAAAGTCATAAATCAAAGGTAAATTTAAAATTTCAACATATATAAACATATTGTCATATGAGATGTGTGGCAATAGGGACAAGGATCCAAGTGAGTTGAAGTGTTTGTACAGCATACTTATGTATAAATAATTAGAGTTTTTACTTTATTCTTATTCTAAATAACTCTTATGATTAAATTTATATTTAAAAATATTTTAATTTTATTTAGATAAAATAAAAAGATATCAAAAAATAAATTAAGTAGTTTTAAAGACGTGTTATTACTAGAAAAGTATTAAAAAAATAGTATAAATATATATAATTAAAAAAGTTATGTAAAAGATTATTCTAATTTTATCATAATTGTAAGAAGATAAGATAAGAAGATATAAAAATTATGTCTTAGTATTTATGCATGTAATCATAGTTTAAAAAGAAATTAGAGATAGCGTTCAACTTATAAATAGGCAGATGAATTATAATACAGTAATATTTTAATTTGAATCACGAATCCATATTTGTACCATATTTAATACTTTACTGATATTTAATGAAATATTTAATTTACTATAATATAATAATACTCTTTGAATTTATATAATAATAATAATATATTTATAATATTTTTAAAAGTTATTGTAATCTTTTAATATACATAAACATATCATATTCTATTATTTTTTAAAATAAATGTATTAGCTTAAGGAAATAACTAATAAAATAGGAAGGATATGAGGATTTGAGAGAGAGAAAAATTAAAATGTGATATTTATGAAATTTGAATTTTTGTAAAAATATTTCTAGTTATAATTAATTATGTCACTCTAATTAATAAAATAAATAAGAGATTAAAATTTTTTATATTGATTTTAATAAAATTATGTGTGATTTATTAATTTTGTATTTATTTCAAATATATTTTTATTTTTTAATTTTTTATGTATATTTAATTTTGCACTGATTTTTTTTTATCAAATTTATAATTCAGTTATTTATTGGTGGTTTTTATTAATTTAATAATTATGTTATTTAATTTATCCTGAAGTGATCATTTTTACTAAATTTAGAATGATATCGTCGTTCTATTATTAAGTCTATAATTTTGTTATTTCATTTATCTTCAATGTCTTGATTTTTTTATTATTTAATTTATCTATCATTTGGCACCAGTCCTCTTTGTTAAATTTATATTTATGTTATTTAATTTATGACACTAATTCTTTCTATTAAATTTCTGATTATATTATTTAATTTAGATATATTTATTCATGGATCCTATTTATTAATTTAGACATTTTTATTTTATTTATATGTGATATACTTGTTATTTAATTATTTATTTAAAGTTTTTTATTCTTATTTTATTTTTATATTATATTATTTTAAACATTATCCTTTTATAATTCAAAAAAATAAAATAAGGTAATAATAAAAAAAGAGTAAAAGATATTTTTTTCATGAACTTGGATAAAACAATCACCTATATGTTCTATTATTATTTTTATACCTCTTTGACGATGTGCGTAGATTATTGGTTAAGACAAAGATGACATATTTTAATGGTCATCACATCCTATAATCTTCGAAAATATCAAAGAGTATGTCATTTGAAAAAGAGTTATAAGTTTCGTGACAACAAGTTAAGATCATGTTAATGTATGGATGTTTGTATTTTAAAAGTATTAATTCAATAAAAAAAAAACAAGGACCATGTTGGAGTGTAAAGAAATATTTACCAAGTAGGTCAATATCTAAATTGTTTAGAATTGCGTCTCAGCAAGGATATTCGTCGGCCAAATTGGATAATTGAGAGTTTTGATGATGATGATGATGACTTATGGAGAAATGTGAAAAACTTAATGATGATTCATGAAAAAATGAAGACTTAAAGAATGTATAGAGCTTGGATTCAAGAGATACATTGAAGACTTAATAATTTAATAATTTAGTTGTTGAAGTCTTGTAATATGTGTATCTTATTTAAAATAGATAAATTAATAGGTCAAGAGTTAAAAGATAGAACCCAGGAAGCAAAACACCGAGAGAGTTTTATTTATTTGCAAAACTTACTAGAATAATCGATTATCTCAGGTGATATCAATTATTTCAGTAAAAAATAATTTTCGAGAAAAGCCTATATGATAATCGATTATCAACAACAATTGTGACTTGACTTTTAATATTCTTAACCTAATTTCGAAAGTGACTTCTATAAATAAATGTGAGTCCATTCTATAAAATACAGAAGTTAGATAAGTTTGAATACTTGAGAATTCTTTGTGAAAAAGATTTGAAAAACTTAGTGTGAGGAGAGCAATAACTTTCATCAAGTGGATTATTGTGTGATTAAGTGTTACTGCTATTGCTAGGAGAAGTTCTTCATTTTTGTGTGATTCAAAGGAGGTGTTCATTCCATGTAGATTCAAGGAATGAGTTTTTATCCGTTGTGGGACTCAAAAGAGGTGTTCATCCCTTGTGGATTCAAGGAAAGTGTTTTCACCCTTTGTGATACTCAAACGAGGTGTTTATCCCTTGTAGATTTTAAGGGAGATGTTTTTCATCTCTTGTAACTTCAAAAGAGATGTATTATAAACCCTATAACTTTCTTATCTGTGATTGTACTGTGCTTTATTCTATTGATTGAGTTAATTTCTCTATTTGAGAGATTAATAGCTAGACATGCGATATATTTTAATCCTAGCCTGTATAAATATTTTGTGTCAATCTCGCTACCTTCTTTATCTATCAATAGTTACATTAAGCAAAGAAATTTTAGTTGAAACAATAAATTTTGGTAAAAATTTTAAAGTAGTAATTTTTATTAATTAAATCAATTTATCCTCTGTTGATTTTTGTCTAGAAGCAAACATTTCACTGTGCAATTTTAACAATAATAAGTATACATCTGTTTTATGAACTAATAAATAATCAATATTTTCAAGAAATTAATTATAATTATATCAATCTTTTCAAAGAAAAATTCCCAATTACCTGATTACTTCCCTAGTAACTTTTTATATTCACATTAGATCATCAAAATTAAAGTATGGATCCATATTCTTTACAATAAAGATAGTAAACCTTTCATGAACCAATCAACAACAAAATATCTGTAAAAGATTTTTCCAAATTATCCATTTCCACAAATTTCGAATAGTCCAAATTTGAAAAAAAAAAGATATCAGTTCGAAAATATTTTATTTGTCTTTAAAATATTTTCATCTTAAGATTGAAAAACATCAGTTTAAACCAGTTCTTACTGGTTTTATATTGTTTCTATCTATTTTATCAGTTTCACCAACTTCAAAAAATATCTGAACTTCACCATGTCTCAAGAGTGCTATTTTGATTCTCTTTAGAATTTGAATGTCAAATGAATAAAAACACACACAACTAAACCTTTTGGCATTACAGAATCAATGATACTGAGTTTCAACAGATGATATGATGCATGCAACATGTAATCAAAATCAAATGTTGAGTCTTCTAAAACTCAAACATTCTCAACTCAACCATTCCCTCTTTCCTTTTCGGAGAACACCAAGCAACAACCTTTCCAGACTCAAATGACTTCAAGGAGTAACTCAGGCTGCAAATGAAATCCTCTACCGGCAAACCATTTTTCAAGGCGAAACACTCCAATGCAATTCTGGTATCTGCTCGGAAAACAATTGGCCCTACAACCTACAAGTGGACAAATAAACAATTTTATTTCATTTTTCTACATAAATCTCTATCACAGTTACAAGGGTATTTATCAGGTTCAGAATGCTGTTGATCTAGAATATAATGGTTGTTGTTGTTGTATCAGGAGAGAAAAAATTCACCTGTTGTTGAATGATTAAATTTAGCCTGGGCGAAGCTGATGCATCAGCCCTGGAACTATTCAGAATCTTCTTTGCATATTCTGAAGCTGAAGAAATATCAAGACGAGCATCTAGTCTGGTTAAGTCCCCATATTTTTTTGTGAATTTTCCAAGCTGAAAGGAGTAACCAACTGAGCCAAATAAATCACCAAAATATTCAAATCTCTTGCTTGTTGACACCCCTAAATCTTCTGTTGAATTACTGCTAGAAAAGCTCCTTCCATTCCGAAGCCATAGAGTAAAGGTGCCGCCTGCAATGTTTATGAACCAATAGCAAAACAATTCATGCATATTAAAATTGCCAAAACTTGTCTACTACACAGCTGACATCCTCATCCGCATAATGGCAAAATATGTTCAATGGGAAAACAATTTATGTAATCCAGCGAAGAATTCCTTGAATGCATTCATATCCATATTCAAAAACTCTTTATTCAAACAGAATCTGTAACTTAAGCGAGCAAAGCTCTTGTTATGGTTAGGAATCTAAGTGTGAGTCTAAGTCCCACATTAACTAGAAATAAGAAAGTAGAACACTATATAAGGATAAAGACCTATAAACTCATTGCCTTAAGATTTTGGGTTGAAAGTGGTGTCAATGCCTTATGTGGTTGACCTCATGTCTCATTGGTGTTACATCTCTCCAATAAAACTCCTTCTATAGACCTAACCGTTATTAACATATTTGAAATCTGTTTGTACAATAAGTTTGTTAGAAAATATCTCAGAAATCTTGACAGCATTTAGAGGATCTTAAAATGACCTCCGAGGAGCAACTTTTGCATTTTGCAGCACAGAAAAACACACTTGTAATATAAATTCACTGTGCTGCCAGTATTCCTTTCTTCTCTTCTACATAAGTCATGTAATTTCATCAAAAATGGTAAAGAAGTTGTATGCTTAAGTAAAAACACAACACAAAAATGAAAAATAGTGACTGACACAAAACATTAAACATACTTTAATACTTATTCTCATCCCATACAGTGTAGAGAAATTACCAATCACTCCAAACACAGCTGAGTGAGGTTCGTTGAGACGCACATCATATGGAACCACCTCTTCATTCCCTTCTTCCGCGGTGCTCTTATCTCTCCAGAAGTATTTAATCTTCTCATAGCTCGTGGCACCCTTCAGACATAACCCTGGTTGCAGAGACAATGGCGGGTTACCATCAGTTGCATTCACTTGCTGGGGATTACCACCATTTTTATGTAACCCAACGCGCCAACGGAGTCCAGATGGAGACAAAAGGGATGCCAAATCAACAGATAAAGACTCAGGAACATCCCAATATTTTCCTTTGTGGTCAAGAAACAATTGAGGCCATGCTACTTCTACTGTAAGATCATGTTGAGGAAGCTGCAAGAGATCTTGTCTTTCAGATATTTCATTATAGACAAAAGAAAAAACATATAACATATCAACATTGAAATGAGGAATATGCTTAGATAAATATGTTAATGAATGAGGTTTATTAAAAGTGTTCAGTTTGACTGAATGTAACCTTAACCTTGATTCAAACAGGAAAATTTTTTCACAGCAGAAAATAAAAAAAGAAAATTATAACGAGTGGTTAACTCCATGCCTTTTGATAAAGCATCACTTTGCTGCGCAATCTTGCTTTCTCGCCATGGCCCTCTAAACCAAACAATACGGATGTTAAAGGAGAAAACGCATACTGAAACGTTAACCCAAAGGACAAAAGTGCCTTGTCAATGAAATGCTTGGCAACATCCTTGACCGTGGAGAGATCAAACTCTTCTGCGTTAGAAATCTCATTTTTAACACCAACAATCAGTTTCCTGGGACGAAACTGTCCGGTCATTGTAAGCCACCTGTCATAATTGAGTTATATAAGAATATTGAAAAGTTGAGATTTTTAAATGTTACATATAAATATATAATCAGTTCATAATGTAAACAAACTGTCTGCAGATAGTTTTGGCTGTCCTTTTTGCCTCTGATCATATATTCTTCTACTAACAAAGAACTATAGCTAAGGTGCTGTATAGGCTTAAACTCTAGAACATTTTGAAAAATCATTAAAGAGTGAACATATATGCTTAGTTATCAGAAAATCATAACAAAAAGATACACAAAAATAAGTAGGTATTAAAGTAAACTCTTTACACTCAGTGGCTTTAAAATCATGCAATCCAAGTAAGTACATTGAAATTCCCTTTATGTTTTATATTATGCATATGCTGATTCTATGCTACACCTTTTTACCACTCGAAAATAACAAGCAACCACTCTCAATACATCTTCAACAAATTCGGGATTGAATATTTGAATGAAAGATGATTAAACAGGGCATCACCTAGCCACTTTCTTCAAGATATATGCATAATACAACTAGCATTTTCTGTTTATTTCTTTTGACTAAAAAAGAGATTGTTTGACCTCTTACTCATTTTGTCCCATTGAACAAAAACTAACCTGCACTTCAAAACGAACAAGCAAAAACAAATAGCTTTCTCCAGTTCCTGGAAATAACTGAAAAGTATATCCTAGTAAAGGTAAAGTTACCCTTTCAAAATGCTTGAAACCCCCTTTGTCCCGGTATTCAAACCAATGTACAATTAGCCCCAAAAATGCACTTGACTAAAAAAAGGCTGAGCTTGGCTCCTTATCCTAACATACACACACACACATACACAAAAACATTTGTTTTTAAGGATAATATAATGGACTTTCTTTCACCTTTGTCAAAAAAAACCCTTGAAAAACAAAAATGGTCCCATAAGATTTCAATTGCTAACCAAACTGCATGCATAGTCACAATCACTAAATAGAAAAGGAAAAAAAATGAAAAATTGGATACAGGAAAACAAATGACTGTTGGAGGCTCAGATGACCAAAATTTGATGCAGGCACCCCAAATCAGAATTCATCTTAAATTCAATTGACATTAAGCTTGACCCAACTTATATATAAGTTCCACCTCAAGAATTAAGGAAGGCGACGTGAGACTTCCCAACAACCCCTCCACAAATGTCTGCCAAGTAAACCTATTTTTTTGAGTAGACGATTTACCAAGATAAGATATAAGTTCAGATATCATATCAAATTCAACTCAAAATCAATTGACATTAAGTGAAATGACCAACTCATACATAAAGCCCCACCCACCATATGAGACATACGATGTGGCTCTTCCCAACTCTAGAGAACCCATCCGTCACCACATTCAACCAAATCAAATATATGCTAACAATGGACAAAATAACAAAAACATTTTTCATGTGTTTTTTCTTCTTTTCTAGAAGAAATTAACATAATTATTATGATATTTTGAGCAAGGATCAATGAACATTTCTTCGTTGTAGAGAACTAGTTGAGTCTCTTTATTTCTCTCTATCTCTTTTCTTATGAAATCACACTACCTATCATATCTATACTTTCCTCTCCCATCTCCACATAGGCAAGGTTTTAAACAACTGTCCACATAAACAATTTCAAGCATGCATCAAGGTTAGTGGAGTGTCATTGACCATTATTATGGTCACATCAGCCGCATTTGTTCATAGTTTTCCACAATATCAAGCCATAATTTACAACCTTGCACATAGGTGACCATGTATTAATTTCCTGAATTTTCTAACTTTTCTTCTAAGAATAATGTTAGAAAAACACTCCTTCCTTTAGATCAACACAATAAAAACATCCAATATTACAAAGAATCTTTTCCTTTAAAACAAAAACTGTTCAAAAAAATTCAGTTGCTCCAGGATTATTCCACCTTAAATACTCCGAGACAGTGCTTTGTAACTGACTAAAGTCCTAACAAACTCAACCAGGGTTACCTCTAATGTAGGATACCAGCGGGTACCTGTCTTTGGCTTCATAAAAAGAATGTATTCTAGTCTAAAAACAATTCTTCCCAATAACAAAAGAAAAGCATCAGTATCACACTCTCTAACACGCTCAACCATCTATTAAAGTTTACTAAAAGCTACAAAATCGCATTATATGATAAGTGATAACTGCTAAAATTTGTATTCCAAAAAGGGTTTATCCATAAAAACTTTTTTCATAAATCCTTTTAGTAAAGAAAAAAAAAATAAGAAAATCATAAAATATAGTCTCATACGCTAAAACTAGCACAAGTTAAAAATTAAATAAAACAAATTCTACAAACCTATCTATACATAAGCTAATTCAAAATTTTCTGTATTAAAACTTTTAACGAGAAAAGTTCATCCAAACATTTCCTTTCAAACAATATAGTAAGGAGTATCTTAAAAAAGAAAGTGTTAGTTAAAAGGGTGGGTTGCTAGCATTTTCCTAATAATTGAAAAAAAAAAAAAAAAAGAAAGAAATATCTCTATCCTTGAAAACAAAATAAATATCAAAATTCCCAATTCTCAAAAGCCGGAGACCCCATTTGCCATCAACATCAACCAAATCACAAGAAGGGACAAAGTCATAAAAGAGAACAAAAGGGTAGCGAAAGCAAGTAGTTTGAGAGCGAAAAAGTGAGGTACCAGCGATGAGATGAGAGTTTGAGGAGAAGGGCCTGGAGACCGAAGGAGCCCAAATCCTTGGAGGAAGTGGGAGAGAGAAAGGGAACGACAATGGGAAGACGGAGCTCGTTTTGGAGGAAGGAGAATTGTTGGGGGCGGAGCACTTTGCTGGCGACGGAGGCTTCCACCGGAAAAGGGTCTCCGGGAACGGACTTGGCCCAGCCGTCGTGGCACTGCGGCGAGGCCACGTTCTGGTCCCAGAACGCCGATTCAATGCCCGTCCTAAGCCTCGCCATTGACGATTGTGAGTGAAAGCTTAGGTTCTTCTGCTGTGTGGTTTTGTGTTGGGTTTCAGAGGTTTAACCTCACTGCTACTTATCCACTTGTTTTTCAACTTTTCCATTTTCAAAGTTCAAATTGTAAAAGTCTTTTCTTTTTTTTTTTTT
>Ga0214545_1008837_pt1 | contig 15770 bp, 7 predicted proteins | sample CNSS4metaG_FD_160064 | JGI IMG/M metagenome (GOLD analysis project Ga0214545, IMG submission 160064) | Root nodule microbial communities from cowpea collected in UCLA plant growth center, Los Angeles, California, USA - CNSS4 | ecosystem: Host-associated > Plants > Roots > Nodule | place: USA... | reverse complement strand
TATCTGCAAAACCACGGTTCTCTCTGTAGCAGAAAAATTGAATTGAGTTGAGATTCCACCTCACAGAAATAAGTGCTAAGAAGTTGCGAAGAGGCCATCCAGGATTCTTTGGGAGATGACATGGATCATAAAATCCAAAAAAGATCTGCCAATAGAATCTGGTAAATTTCATCAAAGGACATCTACAGTTTCACATTCAAAAAACAATTTTACAAAGATTACATTCAATGTCTTCATTGCCCTTCGGTCCTTCTAGTTTGGCTTCTGTGCAATTTTCATGCTAATGTACTCCCTCTATTTATAAAACTAAGAAAATTTGGTCCCCTAGTCAACTTTATTCTACCTAAAATCTTCATATTCTCATTTTCTACTTAAAATCATTACAAATCGAATCAATTAAATTATCTTGTAATCAGACTTACCAACCAAATTAAATTTCACCAGAAATATAAAAATTAAAAAAAAGAAACTTATTTTCAAACTATAATCTTGCATCTTATCATTTTAAGTTAAACAATTTCAACCACATTTCTTATTTCCAGACTATTAAAAATATTTCATATAAAAAGCCTTCATAAGCGCCCCAAATATTTGGATAAATAGTAAAAATATGAGTTTTTAAAATGGAAAAGAATTAACAAGGAGACCAAATTTTCTTAACTTCAAAAATAATATACTTGATTAGCTCAAAAACAAAACTGAGGGTCTAAAGTTGCACAATGTCCAAACTAGAAGAACCAAAATTCAATTACACCTTTAATAATCATAATTGGTGTTAAAGTACGAGACCTTGTTACCATTGCCTTGACAATCTTCCCAGTCCTTCAGAAGCCTGACAGTAGCACATGAGTTTTGATCTATGGTGACTAAAAAGAATGGGACATCTGCCACATTTTTTTACTATTAGGCAAAGCATACGAAGTTAACAAAGAAACGACAAAACACATTAATTAGGTTACTTCCACGCGTTTTTTGAGGAAAATACGAAATTTATACCTGCTGTTGATTTTGAGCTGCGCCACTCATTACACGCTGCAGAGAGGGATTCAGCCTAGCATTCCACAAAACAAAGAATGTTAAAATCAACAAAAATAAAGTTATGATCAAACAAATGAGTTGGGTTGAGAATAATGAAACACAGAGTACCTCGGCTGCGCTGAACCACTGAGAAGCTGGCTTCAGATTAACAACAGTTGCTGGAGGATCAAGCATGAGAGCCGGGAAAGCAAACCAGTAGTTGAAAGTCCACTTTTTTAGGTCAGCAAAAGAAATAATAAGGAATCTCGAAAGTACTGAACAGTCCTCCACAGCTTTTCCAGTTAGAATATCATCCCATATCTAATATAACAAAAGCAAAAAAGGAATCCCAAGTGAGATGAAAAAAATTAAACTCAATTTATCTTCTCTGGTACTGTCTACATGAATAACGGAATGGAATACTATGTCTACCTTTGCTGCTTCTTTCTTCAGCAGGTCATTCTTATCAAGTGCATGGAAGCTCTCCACAGTATTGGTATTGTAAAGTATCCCCGGAACAGAACACCTGTTCCGGTTGCCGCGGCTCGGTTCTGGAATTAACGATGCCTCGCTCAACTCAGAAGGTAAAGACTCGGATAAAACAGTTAAATGATTTGATACTTGAGAGTGAGAGCAAGGTGCATAAAAGCCTGCGATCAAGACACAGCATTTTGAGATGAATGAAGCTAATGTACAGAACTCATCAAACAGCGTCACATTGCAGATTCATAATTTGTAAAAGAAACTGAAAATACAAAATACGCGCATTCTTTCACAATCTTAGAAGTGGAAACAAAGATAAAAATAGTTATGTTGACATGTAGAGATGAAAGTAAAGAGATGAACCGAATATGTGAATTGGAGAATCGTCAATGCCAAGCTTGTTAAGCTTCAAGGAAGACAATCGATGCCAGAAACCCTCGTCGACGGAGCTCTGCATCGGTGCGAATTGCAGCAAAGGCTCCATCGTTTGTTGTTTCTTCGTGATCGTAGATCTGTCGCTGCTTCGTTGGGTCCCGCTTCAACGATTTTCTAACCGGTTTCAATTCTTCAATTTTCAGCAGAACTCGTCTTCGTGGTTCTGTTCATGGGGATTCAATCGCCCTCTTCAGTCAACAATGAAGCTGTTTGTTTTCATCGTCCAACAAAGAAACTTCTTCTACTACACCTGCTGATCGGCCCATATAGGCTCAGTTTTTTATGGGCCTTCAATTTTATTCTCTCCTTCGGCCCAATAGTTTAAGATGTAAGTACCTTAAAATATAAGTTTAATTTCTTATTTAGTGTCTACATTTTTACGAAATTCACTTGCCTCAGTACTTAAAATAATAGTGTAAATTATATTATATTCTCAGAAAATTTATCAAAATACATTCACTTTCTGGTCAAGAGTATAAAATTCAAACATCATAGTTTGATGGTGTAACTTATTTTTACTTGAGAAGCATAACGGTTCCAATTTGAATTGACTCACCTCTGGATTTGGTAATTTTTTAAAAAATAAAAAAGAAATTTGTACAAAATTTTAACAATGGGTCTATAACAAAATCAGGCAGATATTAATATAATTCATTCTAAAATAATTCATTTGGTTCTTATTTCATTTTAATCCTTATATATACATCTTACATTTGATCTCGCAGAACTGAAAACTATTAAAAATACATAAATAGAGACATAATAAAGGTGATATTGAATGAAAGAAAGAAAAAATCAATTGAAGTTTGTTTTAAGAATCAGACTAATAACTAAACCTTTAATCATAATTCTTTTTAGCTTTTTGTTAAAACGTTAATACATATCTTCACATACGATTCATACAATCACCATTATACCGAGTAGGAAGATGAAGGAAAAAAAAAAGTTAAAAGAAGATCGAGAATAGGAAATTTCAAATTTGGCGAAAATGGCATAAAATACTATTCTCTTTAGTCGTTTGTTACTACCTGTATTTTTGACATTAACAACCAAAATAAATCAAATTTAACGTTTTACACAAGTTAAAACTAAACCCTTTTTTTTATTTTTCAAATTCGTGTAAAAAAGATTGGACTTTCTTTTACATTATCGTATACCAAGAGTTCTCAAACATAAATCTCGTCACCAAAGTAAGCCACCACGAATCAAATCCGTGTTTTTCTAAAATTTCAGAACTTCAGTTCACATGCTAATTTTACATGCATCAACTTGTATGCATAGCTTCGTATATTAAATGGAAGTGGAAACAATCACCTCTGTTGAATTCATAAAAGTATAACTTCCTCAGTTACCACAGACATGAAATTTAAGGATCAATACAATTTCCCACATAACTAATAATCAACAACCAAAAAAGAAAGGGAAAAAACAGAGCAATTCACACCAGTGCATACACTCCCAGCAAGGTGAAATTATCAAAATTGATTTTACAATTTATAACTAGAAACGCTCTAAGACAATGCACCATTCATAAGATACATTCAGCTATGACAAGAATCACTGTTTCACTCAATTAACAATTTATTTAGCACCACTTGGTTGCTCTAGTGGAGGCTTAATGATGCCTAATTGGCCACCATCCTTTGTTGCTAGAGTCGCTGCTTTGATCTCATTGCAGTGATTAATGAATTTGCTAACCTCCTGGTTGAACACAAATTGAACCCAACTTAGTAGAAAAAAAAAAATCAATACTTAAAATATCCACCAAAAAATCCATAAAACTATATCAGGGAACAGTATAGGTCTATCTATAAAAACTATCAAATTGTGATATACTCGCTCTGATGATCATTGAGAAACATATAGAAGTTATGAAAAGCAATTACGAGGAAACCTAATTTGCTGCTAAACAACCATTCCGACCCCCCAATGCAACAACATACCATTCAGAACCATAAAATCCTCAGAACTATGAACACCACAAAGGAATAAAGTGAGTGGGAATTAGAGATGAGTTAAAGGGGCTTACACGATCAGCGTCCATCTCCTTTGTGACCTTGGATGGCTTCACGAATCTCTTTCCTGCGGAAAGAAACGGTAACAGATTATTGCAAAAGATCGTACACTGAAATGGAAGAAAAACAATGTGCGAAAGAGTGAAACCTTTGCGAGTAACAGGGGCTTTCCCATGACGATTGGGAGGAATTGATTTCTTCTTGGCTTTACCCTTGAAAAGATTCGCCTTCTGCGTCATTTATCTCAGAATCTGATTTCTAGGGTTAGGGTTTTAGGTGCAATCGGTTTGGGAATTATGTATGGCTGTGACACACCAAGTTAAGTAATAGGTAACTGTACAGCTTTATATAGTGGATTACTGTGGAAGATAAAGGCAAGGCCCGTGTTACGATGATCACATAATCCACAATTTGCTTTTATATTTTACATTTTATATTGAATTTTCAGGAATTAATATACATTTTAAATTGGATTTTTTCGAATCTATACTTCACACTCTAAAATAGTGATCCTAATTATTTGTTTATAAAACTTAAAATGTTTTCTGATATTATAATCATTTTTAAATCCTAAAAATTATAAAATATAGTTATAACAGTAACTTGACCCCAACAGTGTGCAACATCTAGGAATTAGTGTCTTACTTGTCATTTTTGTATTTAAATGGAAAGGGGAGTACGTTTAGCAAAATTACCTTTTTCTTCTATTAATTGCAAGTTCAAAGTCCTGATATTATGAAGAGAAAATGTTGGATTTAATGCTGTCGAAATTTATTATATATAATTGAATTAATTTGAATTCAAAATAAAAAATGGTGTAAATTGGATCAAAGTAGGTAAGTTTTTCACCAACAGTTTCTATGAATTAACCTATACTCTTTCTTTTTCCTCCACAGTCACATTACCTATCTTATCTATCTCTTCCTAAAATGTTGTGAAATTTTGGGGGTATGATTAAGTGACTTGTGAGAAATTCACTGTAGTAGTAATTTAGTAAATACACAAATATAATAAGCATTTTGATATAATTTTACCAATAATCTCTGCAAGAACATACACCTTCTTTAAATCTGTGAAATCTGGCTCTATCACGCACAATAATCTCCCTTTTATAAACAGTTGATATGATTTTTATCACAGCATGACAATCCACACATATTCTAAGGTTCTTTATGACCTGAATTGGTGTTCCATCACCTGTACTAATTAAACCAAATGCCACGGCCAACTTCTCGCTGTGATAATTAAGCGCATTCTCCTTGTCTTCTTCCCCAATATCATGCAGCACAAGATTAGTCTCTGCTGCATATCCATAGGCTTTAATCCTGAACTTGATCTCATCAAGTTTTGCATATATCTCTTTGGAACTCGAATGACTATGATCAGCATTCACAAACTTGTGTATCCTACCATCAATCTCTGTGTAACTAAATCCTGGCACCTTCCTCACATCCCTAATCTTCATGGCCTCCCTCACTCTCCCAACATCATACCATCTCTGTTGTGCTGCATAAACATTCGATAACAACACAAAATCCCCACAATTGTTTGATCCCATCTCCACCAGCTTCCTTGATGCCATCTCAGCCACTTCCACGTTCCCATGAATCTTACAAGCCCCAAGCAAACTCTGCCAGAGCACCACATCAGGAACCATTGGCATTGAGTTTATGATATCACACGCCTCTTTTATCCTTCCTGCTCGACCTAACAAATCTACCACACTCCCATAATGCTTAACATTAAGTTTCACTCCATACCCCTTCATCATATCAAACAACCTAACCCCTTCTTCCACCAAGCCAGCATGGTTGCATGCACACAATGCAGCAAGATACGACACCGCATCCGGAACCACTCCATCCACAGCCATCTTATCCAAAAGCTCAAGCGCCTTATTGCCATCACCGTTCATCGCAAGCGCCATGATCATAGTGTTCCATGTGACAAGACTCTTCTTGCAGCTCATGCTAACAAACACGGAATAAGCTTTATCAACAAAGCCGCATTTTGCGTACATATCAATAACTGCGTTACAAACAATCACATTGGTGTCTAGTTTCTCGTCCACAACATAGGCATGAATAATCTGGCCATGTTTCAAAGCACCCAATTGTGAACAAGCGGAGAGTGCACCCAGAACAGTTACCTCATTAGGCCGCCACCCCTCGTCCTTCATTCTGTTGAACAAAGCTATAGCCTCGTTGGGTCGGCTTCCTTGAGCCAGCCCAGAAATCATGGCATTCCACGAAGCAATATCTCGCTTTCGCATATTATCAAACACCTTATGGGCAGCGTCAAGATCACCGGTTTTGGCGTACACATCCAACAAAGTGGTCAGCAACAATACGTCAGCTTCGAACCCAAAACGCAGAAGCTGAGAATGAATCTGGGTGGCTTCGGAGAAAGCCAATGCGCGCGCACAGCCCTTGAGGGCGAAGGAGCACGTCAAAGCGTCCACCTTTTGGGGACTGCGTGACATGGCGCGGTACCATGACAGGGCCTGCATCGGTTCTGGGCTTTGGGCCAGGCCTCGGAGAACGGCGTTCCAGTCGTTGGTGGAGGGGCATTGGATTCGCCGGAAAATTTGGCCTGCGAAGGAGAGGTCGCCGGCGGGGGAGATGGAGCAGAGCTCGAGGAGCTTTGACCGGGAAGGGTGGAATTGGAATTTACCGGTTGTAATGAGATGCGCTTGGAGCTGCTTCATGCTAATCAGAGAGCTGCATTTCTGCAACAATGAATCCAATTGATACTGAGCGATCATGCTATCGAAGGAATCACATCTAAATTCAAAATCTTGAGTAAGTATATATTACTTTTGAGTTATATTATTTATATGTTCTATAAATACGCTAATGAAAATATGAGCGCTTATCACAGGTGTTAGTTATATAACATTCGGTAAATATTCTAACATTGATACTATTTTTTTAAGAATTTTTGTGCTGGGTTCTTTGGTTAATAGTATATTAATTATGTCGAAAAATTGTGTTACATGTTCAGTTGAGTTTGGGCTTTGGTTCTGAGTAATTGCAAACAAAGCAAGCCCGAGAGCATTACCAATACATTTCTTTATGATTTTTGTCAAATTATACTGCCTTGTTCTAAACATGATTCAAATCAAACACCGTGAGTTTTTACTTGCGGCAAATGTAGTTGGTAATTAAATCATATAACTCATTATTTTTTTGTTGTTTTACGTAATTTCTTAAGCTTGATTTCGGTTTCACTGTCACGTAGAATGATTAAAAAACTCGATCATAGTTTTAGACTTTTTTTTTTTTTTTTTTTAGAAATTAAAAGGAGATCGTATATTCCTTATCTTCTAGCTTCCACTCTTTCGTGAAAATGCACAAATAAATGAAAATTTGAGTGAAGTATATGCATGTAAAGAATACCCTTGAGTGTACTTTTACATAATTCCATGTATATTATTTTTTTGTGCTGGCATGTACGTATACCACGGGCTTCTTCCGACGTAAACAATGAGTGAACAAACTTTAGCAACGATTGAAGTGAACCAACTTTTAACTCTCTTTTTTACGTTGCTTTAATGCTCAAACGAGAACAAATAAGAAAAGTGGTATGGTTAAGGTTAAGCAACCAATATAACAGAAGCAAATCGATGACCAATGTGAAAAGAAATAAAGTTACGCAACAGTTATTAGAGAACTACCAATTTGAATTTGATTCCTTTCAATTCAACTTTAGATGCAAAACACACAAGAACAATAGAGGAATTGCCTCCACAAATGTCTACTAAAGATTTGACTCAATTTCATCTCATGATGCAGCTTTCTGCTAGCTACGAGAGATGGATCTTGTACCTTTACTGGCCACTGCAAAAGATGATAATTGGAGACTCGTGGTACTTGCTGACCTCCGTTATTGCTCAATGTACAATATTGCTTTCAGGAAGAATAAGAAAAAATACAACACACCAACTTTACTTGCAACAATGAATCAACAGAGAAGATTTTACCCAAAAATCTTGTAACTGAAGAACCATTATGCCAATATCTTGTGACTGAAGAACTGTTATGCCTATTCCCGACTCCTCTGGACTCCAACCCAGCGAGCATAATCCACCCACCTGCAAGATACATGCATGTCACAAATTATAAGAAGTGGAAAATAGCGAATTTAGTTAAATGCACAAAGACATATCAAGATAAAGTGACAATCTTACAATAATGAGCCCAAGAAAGTGTTTCCAGTTCTAACAGCAAAGCAAATTGCGCTCAGCACAAGCTTGTGCTGGTGCAGCAAAGGTTCTAGAATTCGTTGTTCAATAACTCCAGCTATTAATTGGTACCTGGAAGAAGACAAAGATCTCCTCTTAGATTCTGTTTCACGCATGCAGAGGATAATTCATTACTATTAGGGTGTGCTCCCTCACTCAATCCGAGAGAATAATTTCATCATATAAGTTATTCATTTCTTTTTTTAAATACCTTAAGTTGCTAGAAACTGACATGTAAACCCCATAGGTAACACTTGTCGATAATACCGGTAAATCCTCCGCCTCAGCGGCAAAAGATTTGTCAACAAGTTTTCTTGCATTGATCAGTGCATTTGTTATTCCTGTACCAATCTGAAAAAGCAGTGCAATTACTCATTCGTACAATACGAGTCCACAATATATCAATTACATGATGCCCACATGAGTTGGTTTATAGGTGGGAGGCTTAGATAATTTGTATGAGATCCTAATTGCAAACCCCATTGCTATAATAATAATAATAATAATAAAAACAATAAAAAAAAAATAGCATGCCCAGATAGATCATAAGACAGGTAATTCATTTATGCCTCCCATTTTAAGCTTACAGGGTGATGTGCTCACAATATTTTCTTTTTCCTATTACGGAAGTTGTATTAGTCTTGTGGACAACAAAAAAGCAGCGAACGAGTATCATCACCCACGTATCTGAGCTCAATGTTCTCTAATCAACTTCATAAAGTATCTTTACAAATTGATTCTGTAAAATCTTGTATAAAAGGTTCTTAGACCGTCCGACATGTATTAGACTATCTTGTGTATATATGTAATAGTCCAAATGAGTAGATTGCCTCATTAGACCGTTTAGTCTCATAGTGTCTACTAAGTTTTGGACAGTTTGACACGATAGTATGTTAAGATCGTCTAGTGTCTATTCAATTATATTTTGAAAAGTACTATTCACGTGTCTTTCTCGTGAGTATACATGTGTCTTATGTGTGTCTATAAATAAGACTTTGTAACTTCAGAGAAATCTGAGTTGTAATCCCTTATCTATAATGAATTCTTCTATGGATGTAGATTGAAGTTTATTAATACTTCAATCGAACCCCGTTATTTCTGTGTTTGCTTTTTTTTTTTACCTTGTATCATCCAACTATTAGGTTAGGATCTCTGTTTTCTAGGTTGCTTGTGTGGTAGACATTTCTGAGTGAATTTGTGAGTTATTCCATAACATGTCTATTCTAAGGTATTCCTTTTTAATTATTCTCACTTTACACATCTTCTAACCATACACGGTTTACTCATATGGCGTCCAGCTGTAAAATCTTAATTCCAGCACTTCAAATAAACTAAGATAAATTTAGTAAGCATGGGGAAGTATGCAAGAGTTGCAAGTTAATTTCCAAATAATGATAGTGTTCCCTGTCTTCATTAGCTACCGAATAATCAATCTTTTCATTAAATTAAAAATAAAAAAGAGGCACACCAAAGGTACTGCTTTACCCTACTGTATTCTTGTGAACATTCTTAAATCCCCGCAAAATAATATCAACAATTGGAAGATGGTAACAAGAGCAATAAAAAACAGCAAAATGGCGTTTGTAATGTATGGTCAAGAGTAAGTCTGGTGGCCGAATGATTTTAAAAGAGAATTCACCAATCATCATAAACTAGAAGAAGCGGAAACATGTATTTCAAAGCATCTAAGAAGTTAAATTACCAGTGATGCACTAGTCCCAACAGCAAATAGCTTTGCACCGTTACGCTGCATAAGAAATGTTGTTAAAAACCGTCACTGACAAATAGCTGCTTGAATTTCTTAGGATCCAACACGTACCACTATAGCACCTATTCTCTGGATGAGTGTATATGAGGTTCCGGCCAAAGCCACCTGTTGAGTGTTTACGAAAAATTAAACCCAATCACACAACGAGTGTAATTTTAAAAAAGTACAGTATTTATCAAGACCAAAAATAATAAAATAAACAGAAGCAGATGAAGAGTAGTTTGAACAGTGTTAACCTGAAAAGCATTTTCAGGGCAGCCATAGAAGAATTTAGCAACAGTTCCAGCACTAACAGCAGGTGGTGGTCGGAGAGAAACTGTGGGAGCAGGAAGCCACACAAGCATAAAATCCGCTACAATGGCCATTATCTGTTCATAATTAAACGATACAGTGATTAATGTTTTATTTGCACTGCATAGAAAACTCAGTTTTACAGAACATAAATGTAATGTACTAAGCAGGTTCAAGGAATTGAAGGAACACGCCTACCACATCGGCACAAACAAAATCAAGCTCCTTACTAAAATTTTCTTTGCGCTTCTCCAACTCCGCAGCAGTCTGAAAAGCAAAAGTGATAATTATTACAACCAGTGAACCATGCACCACACTGAAATAGTCGAATACATAAAAATGGGTGAAAAATTATGGTGTTCATCGAAATATTACAATGCAGGGAACACTCTATCTAGTACAGAGCACATTATAGCATGTGGTAATTTTGGTCTACCTCATGCCATATCTAATGCATGCAGGATAATATAGTTTAAGAAAGGTGAAATTGCGAAAAGGAACCTTAGTAAAGATGCCAACACCGCATTCCATGGCAACCTTGGCAAGGAACAAATCATCCCCCAGCAACCTCTCCTTGAACCCTCCGAAATTCAACAGCCACCGCAACACCGCCGATTTCTCCAGCTCGAAGAACCTCTTCAAAATCGACCCCGGTACTCGCCCCGCCTCAACCGCCGCCGCTAAATCCGCCGGCAATTTCTCCAGCGGCCGCCCTGCCTCCGCGAGAACCAGGAGCGCCTCCTCCCTGTTACGATCCCTGTCTTCCGATTCCCCGTCGCCTCCGCTTCCTCCTCCTCCACCTCCACCTCCACCTCCTCCATGCCCTCCTCCGGTCCCTCCGCCGTGTGCCGATGCAATAATGGAGAGTGCCGGAGAACGAAGCGATGTGAATAGCGGAGCGTAGGCATAAGAGTTTGTGGTACGCAATGAGAGAGTGAAGGAAGGTAGCGGCAGAGAATAACCGTTTTGCAGAGAGAATGAGCGCGCGCCGGAGAAGTTGGAGAAGGAAGCCACAGCCATTGCAGTTGCAGTTGAAGTTGGAGGGTGCGTGTTGAGAGAGAGAGTGACCGTTAAAGGTAGAACTTTGGTGGTGGAGTGGAAAAGGGAGGTACATGACTTGGACTTCTTTGTCAGACACACACTCATCACACTCTAGCGGTCGTTGCCGTATACACCACGCGCTTTCCTCTGTCCTCAAATTTCTCATAACAAACAACCATAATCACCTTTTTTTTTTTTTTTTTTCCTTTTTTCTTTAGCATAATTTTGCTCTCCTCCTTATGTACAGTAATGTATCCTTATTCATGAAAAATATTTTATATAATTTTATATAATTTAATCTAAAAATTATGAATAATATATTTATATGATAATAAAAGTAACCTTGTTGATGTCGTTATGAATAATTTATAGATATTCTTGATTAAGCATCAATATATCAAATGATGACGGCGCATTGAATATTAAAAGGGTGGGAATTGAGTTCTAATTTTTTTAAACATGTCTCAATAATAATATTTAAAATAATTTATAAAGTTAATATTAACATTTATACTAAAATTTAGTGATAAAATTTATAAATAAAGTTAACAGTGTTAATAATTTTTGTCTGAAATAGACCTAATTGAGATATTTTTTTTAAGTTAAGACTCGTTTAATATCTTCTTACAAATCAATGACAATCTGACACGTGTGAACAAAGATAATATCATCTGATTAATTAAACCATAAAAAAATATTAAAATATTAATGTGCAATATCTCTTAGGGTTAAATATATTTTTTTATCTCTTAAGTTTTAGTGAAATTTGTAATTAGTCTCCCTTCAAAACTCTATACATTTTAAATCAAATGTTGTTAAGTTTATGTGACGTTTCAAACGCGATTTATAATAATAATTGAGCTACTATTAAAGATAAAATGTGTCAAAATATGTAAACATTTCAAATATTAACCTGAAATGCGTTTAAAATGTTAAATAAACGTAACAAAATTTAGTTAAAATGATTAAATCTACACATTTATAAAGATATGGACTAAATTAGTCTAAAATTTCAAAAATTGACTAATCAAATTTCATTACACTTGATGAAAAAAACATATTTAACACTATTTTTTATTCTCCTTTTCTCCATATTTTTAAGCTTCGTCTATTCTCCTTAATTTGAAGGGTTGGGGCAAAATTGTGACTTTAAATTTCACGCGCATAGATTATCCGGTTGTGAAGGTGATATGATGCATGAGTTAATAAACTTTATATATATTGTTTGTGGAAAATAAACTTAAACTACTTCCAATGATTTAATTGAATTTTTATCATTAAATACATTTTAATGGAGAAAAATATTATTATTTATTTTTTTATAAGAGACATCTACATACTTATATATTTACTTTGCATAGATTGAGTTTTTAAATACACAATTTTATTGGTTCATGCATCAAATACAGTTTCAGTGATTTTCAAACATGTGTATAGGGAGAAGAGTAAGTTATTCCAAACATGTCAATGTGCTTCAACAAATATATCATTCATTAAACTACTTATATTTGAATATTCATGAATACTCGTAAGTTTTAAGAAAACCTCAAATATTTTTTAAACACCTATCGATAATAAGTAAATTTTTTTTATCCGGCTCATTATCATTCATATTATTATCAAGTTTCTATTTTTTAATCTACTCACAACATAAAACTTTTATTAACATATGGAAAAGTATATTAAATATTATTAGCAAATAAAAACAATAATTGTTGACACATGATAATTTTATCTATTTTTTATAAATAAATAATCTTTATGATATTTTTGTTATATGCTATAAAGTTTGAAACAAATAATAGTTGTTATAGACCAATGATTGTTTTTATTTTCTGGAATAATAGATGAAAAACTTAAATATAATCTAATCCTCAAAAAAAACTTTAAAATACAGTGCACTTTGGATAATGAGATTAAAAGTAATATAAAAGAATATTAGTTTATAATAATAATAGTCAAATCTTAAATTGTTAACCATATCAATTTTTATAAAAGTGTACTGTTAATTTTATTAAATTTAAATTTTACGAAGAATGCAATATAATATATTTATTATAAACACAGCAAACAAAAGTGTATTTTAATAAAATATTTACTTTAATATAAGCGAACATTTAAATTTAAATAATTATATATTTATATTCAACAAATGTCCGTTTACTTATCCCAGATCTGAGATATATGGACTTTATTATTAGTATGCGGAGTTTCAAATACATGGAATAAGTCTTAAAATAGGTGAAAAGATTATTCTAAAAATCCTTAAATGTAATTTATATTTATGGACTTAATAAGTCTGTATATGCAATACATTATTAAATTCTTATTAAGTCAATATATTATAACAAAAAGTATTTTAATTTTAACTGATTTAAAGAGGTCTATTTCTCCTATTTATCTTATCAAAGATCAGATTTATATTAGCAAAAGACTATAGCTCGATTATTGATAACTCACACCTCATTTCATTTCGAGACTATTCATGCAAAAAACCGATAATAGCAATTTTAAAAATAATAGAATGTTTAATTCAAAAGAACCAGTTACAAATTTATAATTTAGTGTATATATTATAATACAAGTGTGTACTTGTTGGATTTATAAAATTTTGATTTTCTATTGAATTTATTAATAAACATTAATTTCAATATTTTAAAATATATTAAAAATCTTTTTACTATATCAATATATGATATATTGTAAAAGTCCTACGAAGAAGCAATATAATAAACAAATAAAGAATCTAAATGCGTATTTGATCTGTTTAACAACTTTTTTCAATATCTATTAGAATGACCGAATACGATTCCTAACTTTTATCACTAGAACCACATTAAATATTAATCAATTAATTTATTTTTTATTTTTTATTATATATCATTATGTGTAAATAGATTAATTTTTTCTCTTAGATTTTTTAAGTTGTTTTTTTCCTGTATTTTTTTAAGGGTTAAATATGTTTTTGGTGTCTTAATTTCTATGAATTTTGAAATTAGTTTATTTCAAAATTTTAGATCAATTTAGTCTTTAATCTCTCCAAATATGTGGCTTTAGTCATTTTAATCAAATTTTGTTAGGTTTATTTGACATTTCAAGCGCATTTCATATGAGTATTTGACTTAACATTAAAGCAAAAATATTTCACAGAGTATAAATAACTTAAATACAATCATAAAATCTGTAGGAAACATCAAATAAACTTAACAAAATTTGATTAAAAAAATTAAACTCACGTATTTCATACAAAATTTAAAAAATGACTAATTTTAAAATTCGCTAAAAGTTAAGGGACAAAAACATATTTATTTTTTTTAAAACTAATACAATGATTTTAACATTTTAAATATATTAAAATTAATATATTTTAAAAGAAAAAAAAGATAATCTGTCTCGTACTTTTAAAACATGCTTTACCCAATCAAACAAACTTTATTAGTGGCCGATATATCACACAAGGCAATTGAAAACTACTTCATCATATATTGTGAAGCTTAAATTGAAATGAGAGTCCAATCTAAGTTTTCAATGTATGGACAATATTCATCACTCAAGTCAAGTGACAGTGAAATGGAGAAGCCATAACAAAAATTATGACACATTACATTATTATCATTTTCAATTATCTTTTATGAATCAAAAAATGGAAATATATCACTTAAAATTAATTAAAGCTATAAATATATAATTTCTCATTTTTTACCAACACTAATTTAGACCATAACTAAACATGTTTAACATTAAACTCGTTTTAATTTTGCAATTGCAAGCGCTGAATTTTAATTTAATTTTAATTTTTGTTTTTGTTTTTGTTTTTTTTTTACCCTGAAATAAAAATCCACGCGTCAATCGTACACGATAGGGAACATCTTATCCTATTTTTTTTTTAATTTTTTTTTAATATCTGGATAGGTATAGAAACCTAAGCTTGGTTTGGTTTGGTTTGGTTTTGCAGAGAGTGTATCAACAGAAGAAACAGAGGCATGGCTTCGTGTACAACACCTCCTTCGCTTATGCTGGCTCATCCACAGGACCTTTCTTCTTCTCTTCGCTTCTTCTCTCACAGTCACAGGCCTCTTTCTAGAACCTTCTCTTTCTGTCCTCTCGTCTTGAAATCCTCTTCCAAGTGGGTCCGCTTCAGTTTCCGAACAGAGCCCAAATCCAGGACTAGCCATGCCGTCGTCGCCGCTTTGGCTGCGGAGGTTGAACTGCCTGAAACCGTCGACGACGCGGCGGATGGAGTCGATGCGTCCGCCCCCACCGACGCTGTCGCCACCGTCAAGCCTAAGAAAGGCAAGGCTGCATTGCCTCTCAAGAGGGACAGGGTATGTGTAATATCTTTTCTTTTTCTATTTTTTTTTTAAATTTGTTATGTGTAAGGAGTTTTGGGTTCGCCGGTTAGAAATTAAATTAGTATTTTCTTGTGAATAAATTGCATGCTTTGTGTTTTTCTATTTGTTTTTTTTTTTTGTTTTTA
>Ga0214545_1008836_pt1 | contig 15770 bp, 10 predicted proteins | sample CNSS4metaG_FD_160064 | JGI IMG/M metagenome (GOLD analysis project Ga0214545, IMG submission 160064) | Root nodule microbial communities from cowpea collected in UCLA plant growth center, Los Angeles, California, USA - CNSS4 | ecosystem: Host-associated > Plants > Roots > Nodule | place: USA... | reverse complement strand
TATTTTCTTCTACTATAATTTTCTCTCAAAATGTTTACCAGAACAGGTCCTAAGTCATTTTACCTTCTTATTTTCTTAAAGTAAAAGTGTCTATATAAAAGTTTATCCAAGAAAAACCTTACCCTCTTTATCCCATATATTCTAATTCTTGGTAAAAAACATTTACAACAAGATCGAGAAAGCAGTAGACAAGACAAGACCAAGCACAAGTATGCACACGACGAAAGACAGACTAATTTTAAAAAACATCGTTAATAACTACACACAATAAGTTTTACGGTTTAACTGACATCATCCCTCAGTGCTGATCTCAAACAACTGAAAGTACAGAGCTTTTTGAATCGGAAAAGAAAACATTACCTAAAAGGTGCAAAATGTATCTAAATCGTGTATTTTCAGCCATTTTCAGCACCAAATATGCAACTAAACACAAATTAAGGTCTCAAGAATAAAACAAACACACATAAAGGGCCAATAAATAGATAGTTACATAAGCAGAAAAAACAGCAACACCATAAACCCATATCACCAAGCAACACATTCAAATGAAATCTTAATAGGGCATATATTTTTCTGAAGCAACACAAAAACCAGGAAGCTCGGTTCAATTCAGAAAATGAAGCTTCGTGGACCCAAATGGGATGTAATAGAAAGAAAACAGATATCAAATTTTTGCACGTGCAAACAGATATAGGGAGATGAAAATTGTAAAACCCGTAATTAAGAAGTAGGTAACAGATCCGAGTTGCAGTGATTGCTGAACATTTAAAAGACAGAAAACAAATTAAGTAAAAAAAAAAAATGGGAAATGAAGAGATAGAGAAAAAGGGACTTACGAAACGAAAGCTCTCGATTGGGAACTGAGGATCTAAGGAGGAATAAAGAGAAAGTGCAGAAGAAACAAGAAGAGAGAGAAACTGCGAAAGAGAAGCTTTGAGACACACACGCTTCTAATGTTGCAGCCACGAGAAACGCTCTGTGCTCTTGGGCCTTACTCGCAGGCCTTATTTGGATTTTTGTTACCATTTATTTTTTTCTTGGCGTATGTCAGCTACAGCTTCCTCAATGGTGGAAGGGTTAAAAACTAATATTTTTTTTTCTTTAATAAATATAGGTAATAATTAGATTAAAGTTGTATTTGATCATATTAATTATTGAAATAGTTTAAATAAAATTAAATTTATTATATCAAAATTATAATTTTTTTATTGTATTAAAAATAAAATATATCAATACTTGTTATATTAACATATTACTAAATTTTTTTAATATGTTTTCTTTAAACATTTTTATAATTATTCATTATAGATCCACACATGTATGGCACACCCTGCCCTCCTTTATTTTTCATAAACACTTTATCAGACTACATTTGATTTTTAGGTATGATGTTTGTATATGAAATATGTGTTTCGTAATATTGGTATATGATACGGTGATATGTTAAATGTTGAAAATATATGATATTATATATTGCACATAGATAGAAGAAAACTCAACGGTGATATGAAGTGCAATTGATAAAATCGATGGGATATGACTTCATATTAGACATGATTGACTAAATTAAAGAAGTAACAAGTATCAAGAATATTTGATAATAAAAAGTCTAAAAAAAAAAAGTTGCAAAGCACAAAGAAATAGAGGAAAGTTATCAAGAATTAAAATCACCTATAGAGACATCTAGTACAAAAAAGTAATACAGGTTATGCACATTGAAACAAGTAACAGTTTATGAGCTATTTAGATTCCAGCCACAATTTTTAAGTGTGAAAAAAATGTGTATTTCATTGTAAATTCTAAAACATATATGGTCATACTAATAAAAAATAATTGTTACGTGTGTCTCATGACTACTTTAATGGAGTCATGAGAGAGATTAGTATCAACTTCATACCTTTTTCTATCTATGATGAAAAGAATAGAAAATTGAGAAGTTAAACCAACAAGGACACTACAATTAGCTATAGATCAGTGAAATGTTTTTATGGTGTGGCTAAAGACGTTTTAGTTAGAGTTCACAAATTCATGTTCCCAATAGATTTTGTAACCATTTGAAGATCAGAGTGCATGATGATGAAGTAAATTTTAATATCATTGAAGCAATGCAGCATCCTATAGAAAAACAACAGTGTTTTTTTGCTAAATGAAGTGGATGAACCTTTTCTAGCAGCAAATTAGCAACAAATTGTAAAGACAAAGACCTAGATGATGAGAAATAAAAGGAAGTTAATGACTATTTGAAGTATTTGGATTTAGAAAAAGAACTTCCTTTGAATTAAGAAGAAGATGAAAAAGTGTTGCATGAAAATGTATCAAAAGATCAGAAGCTAAAGATGAATGTGTTGTCTCCACATATAAAATATATTTTTTCTTGAAGAAGGAAGGAAAAAAATAGTGGTGATTAATAGTCCTTAATATGTAGTGGAAAAAGAGAAGTTGATTGCAGTTCTTAAAGTCAATAAGAATGCATTAGGTTAGGATCTATTTGATCTTAAAATCAATAGTCCTTCATACTACGTGCATATGATTCATATGACACAAGACTACGACCTGTAGCTCAACCTCTTAGGAGATTAAATCCTTATGTTAAAGAAGTAGTAAAGAAAAAAAATTTAGAGATGTTGGAGCCATTAATGATCTACCCTATTTTTGATAGTAATTAGATTAGTCTAGTCCAAGTAGTGCCTAAAATAGAAGGTATGGCAATTGTGCACAATGATAACAATGAGTTAATTATATAACCATATGGTTTTATATTCAGAAGATCTAGATAAAATAACTTGTACTTATCCATTTAGTTGCTTGCTTAAAGAAAAATGTCTTTTGGATTATGCAATGCACCAACTACTTTCCAAAGGTATATGTTGTCCATATTCTCATATCGTATTGAAAACTTCATTGAGGTATTTAGGGATAACTTCTTAGTCTTTAGACCTTCATTTGATGATTGTCTCAAGAATTTGGACACAACCCTCAATAAATGTATTGTTATTAATCTTATGCTAAATTAAGAGAAGTGTTACTTCATGACACAACCCTCAAGAAATGTATTGTTATTAATCTTATGCTAAATTAAGAGAAGTGTTACTTCATGGTAACTGAAGGCATTGTTCTAGAAAGCAAGCTCTACTACAAAAGGCATCAATGTTGACAAAGCTAAATTGGAGGTTGCTAAGAAACTCCCACCTCTAGTGAATTTGAAAGCATAAGAAGCTTTCTTAGACATGTAGGATTTTACTAGTAGATTGTCACTGCACCTGATTGGAATTTGTGTTTTGAATTAATGTGTGATACTAATGATTATGCATTAGGAGCAGTGTTAGGATAGAAGAAAACTAAAAATTTTCATGTTATACATTACGCTAGCAAGTTGTTAAATGAAGCTCAAGTCAATTATGCCACCATTAAAAATAGAAATGTTAGTTATAGTGTATGCCTTTGAAAATTTTTAGATCATATTAGATTGACTCAAAAGTAATTATGTCTACAAATCATGTTGCAATCAAATACTTGTTGCAAACCTAGTTCTAAGCCTAAACTAATCATATGGGTGTTTCTGTTGCAAAAATTTGATTTGGAAATTAAAGACAACAAAGGTTACGAAAACTTAGTAGCAAACCACCAATCCAGATCGATGAATGAAAAGATAAAACCAAAAAAAGGTTGAGATTTAGGAGAAATTTCCATATGAGAAGTTACTTCTGATGTAGAATAGTCCTTAGTTTGCTACCATAGAAAATTTCAAGGTTGTAAGTCATTCTTGAAGATTTTACTTAACAACAAAGAAACAAATGTATAATTAAGGGTATGATAAGATGAAAAATACCTTATAGATCTAAGAAAAATTTTCAAATATCAAACTAGTCGAACGGTGAGGCATAATGAAAATTATTTTAGAAAAAACAAAAGTTCTTTAAGTGAAACAAAATATATGGATTAAAGAGAATAAAAAGTTGAATTTTTTTTATATTACTTATTCAATAAAAGGTTTATACAATTAAACACTTGAAATTGAGAGGTCAAATATTCTTGTGCGAAAAAAGTAAATAATAAACAAAAATATTAAAAAAGAGTACAAATAATCAACTGTGATACCTAAAAACTATTTTATTTATTATAATTGATAATACAAAGTTTCAACATAATCACACAAAGATTGTAACAAGAGAGAAAATACCTTTTTGAGATATGTGTGGATTTTGTGAATATAAAACAAATCAAACAATCAAAATAGAGAAATAGAGGAAGAAAAAGTGTATAGCTTAAAAAAAGAAGGTTTATTATAAAACTAAAACTAAAAATGTAATATGTGTGTGTGTGTGTCTATGTGTGCATGTGCATGTGTGTATGCGTGTGTGTGTGGGCGAGTGGGGGTGTGTGTTTGTGTGTGTATGTGTGTGTAAGTATTTTAGGTCATCTAATAAAATCAGTACTTTAGCAATTTGAACGAGGCCAAGGATGAAGAGAGGGATTGGTATTGGAAATGGGATGGGGATGGGAGAGATATGTACATGCCCATACTCGTCCCTATACCCAATTGATCTAATATTTGTAAAAATGAGAACAAGTTTGAACAATATCCATGGGATGAGTTTACTTGTCATCTCTACATGGAGTTGTTTATTGAATTTTTTATGTGGGGTTTTTTTATATTTTTATTTAATTTTATTAGTATACATTTGATACTTTGACTTCTGTTCATACATGGATTTGATTTTTAAGCCTTTAATGTTATATGCTTTGGGTTTTATTACTTCTTTTGCGTTTCTATTATCTTTGGCATGTTTAATTTTATTTTACTCTTGTTTCTATTTTTATTATTTCTTTTGTGTTTCTATTATCTTTAACATGTTTAATTTTATTTCTCTTGTGTCTATTTTTGGTATTGACTGCATTAGTGGTGGTTTACCTCCTTATTATGTCCCCATTGAATGAGAACGAGGTGAAGCTACTTAAAGAAAGAACATGGGATTGTATCAAGTGAATATGACCCTTCAAAACTAGCTTACCACCCAAAATGGGGTTAATCCTTTGATAGGCTAATACTTTTATACCTTGAGAATTGGATGACTTCAAGATCCAAGTAAAACTCATGAACTATCTCTTTCTTCTAATTATTCTTGTCTAATTAATATGTTAAGGAATTCACTCAATTTTTATGCATACGACTCTGTGTGTTAGAAGATTATTAAAAATCCTGGACAATTAATTAATTAAATTATTATCATTATAACATGTAACTTAAATACTTTAGGTTTGATCTCATTAATTGATTCTAACTATACTCATATTTGAAGGGTATAGGTCATTTTTGTATACCTCTTTCTTTGCTAGTGTGTGTGTGTTGTTAGTTTCTGAGTATTCTTTCTCCTCTTTCTCTAACAACTAGTATCGAGAGCCAACAAGACCAATGGTGTAAGACCCGAGGAATTTAAGTAATGAAATAAATCATTATTTAATAAATGCGGGTAGTGGGAGCCTTTATGACATTAAATGCTAACTTTCATAATATGGAAAAGTACCAGTTCAAATAGTCAAGAGTACTTAATTGTGTTGAGAGGACTTGGGTTAAAGTCTTATGTATGCCAATTTTGTGATTATTTTGATTTTATTATTTTATGATATGTGTGAGCATGATAAGGGATTATAAATACCTAGATTTATAAGAATTATCACGAAACATGAATTGGTTGAATGGTTGTGCATTGACTTGGTAATTACAAGGTGGTGTGTTTGAACCTTGACTAATGCAAAATAAGTTCCTTTTTGTCAAAATTCTTTTTGGCATGGGTGAAAAAGGTAAAAAACCCTAGCTGTCCCAGGAGGTCGCCAAGGAGGTTGGAAATACACCAATAATGGTCTAAGGAGAAAGTGTGGTTTTGGAGGCTGAAACTATTGAGTGCAGTGATGAGAGGTTTACAGAACAACAATCATGTCTGTTGAGTGTGAAAAAGGGAGGAATTGAGAGAGGAGCTAAGGAGACTTGTGGTGATCAAGGAAGGAGCTCTAAGAACCATTAAATTGAGCAAGGAATCCAGGTAGGGGAGTTCCATATCTTGAATTAAATGTTAATTATATGACTTTGTCTTGTGTTTGAGGTTGGAAATGCCTTGTCTGCCAAATTTGTTTTAATTTCATCGCGTTTTTGGACTTCTCCCAAAAACCGCTTGGCGACGTTGATGGCTCGCCAGACGACGCATGCTCCAAAACCCATTTTCTTAGTTTTTCCAGATGAACTGCTTGGGGGCTGGGTGCTGCCCGCCAGGCGACGCGAACTGGTTTTCAAGTTGGCTGTCTTTTTGAGTTTTTTGTGATGTTGATGTTGTCTAGATGAAGTCTTGATGTATGGTCGAGTGAATTTTTATGTGATTGGATATATGCAAGTAATTTCTTTATGATGATGGTATGAATCTTGCATGAGTTTAGGGTTAGGGTTCATAATGGAATTGGGGGTGAATAAACGTGATTTCGAATTATGATTTATGATATGGTTCATGAAAATAATCTAAAATTGAATAAGCATGGTCTCGGTATGATGTTAAACATTAAAATTATGTCGAAACATGTACTAGAATTGGTAATTGGGGGTTTTAGGCTTCGAACTAGTCCGGGGAAAATCTGGGCAGAACCCATAATTGTATGTACCGCCTAGCGGCGCATGAACTGCTACCAGGCAACACATTAGGACAGTGGTGTATCTGTTTGTTGTTCTGTGATTCACGTTCTTGGAGGTCTATTGGGTGATTTTTCATGCATAATATGAGTTAATTAGTAGAGGATGTGTGAAGTAAATGTATATAAGTAAGTGATCGAGGTCGTACCCGACCAAATAAAACATTTAAATACAATACTCATGAGTTAACCCAAGGTCGTCTCCCAGTGACCATTGTTTTCACTCAAAGGTTCCAGATTGCAATTCAACACAAAGGGGGGGTTGGCAAATTCAGATTTTAGAATTATGAAAATATATTTCAATAGTTTTGCAAATGTTAATAAAACGGATTAAATACAATATTGACTTCCTTGAATTTGAATGCAATCTCACTCATCACAGGTCACATTTTTAGGGTTTTGGTCTCACCCAATCCACTCGTTCAGACCCACTAAGTGAGGGTTAAAAACGTGTTTCAATATACAATTAAGCAATGTATACATTCATTCATTTGTGGCAGTCAACCCAATTCATTAAGCATGAACGAAATCACCCAAGAACAACTAACCCAATCTGTAATTAAGCATTAACAGAATAAAAGTAACAATTCATCACAAAATTAAGATAAAGAGAGGCAAAACACGAATTCAAAACAAAACCTCAAAGTTCAATTGCATCTCCTTCAAGTAGTCAATACCTAAGTTAGAAAGGCATGAAATTCGAATTACAAACCACAGGTAAACGAAAATACATCACCATTATGAAGAAAACGACTGCAATAGTGTGCAAATTGCTCAAAAATGTTCTATCAAAAAGCTAAAAATGGAGAATGGGGGGGGGGGGGGGGGGGGGAGTGGTGGTTGCCCATGAAAGAGAAGACCTAAAACGTGGTCACATCAATTCTGCCACTCCTATTTACAAAAATGCCACTCACGACTGCAAAATTAAAAAGGTACCATGCTGGTTAATCGAATTACAAAAATGCCACTATGGGCTAAAATTGCTGGCCCAATAAAGTGGACTACTGACTAACATGGTGCAGACGTGGTAATGATGTGCCAAACGCGGGAAAATTTAAAGCATGTTTCAGCACGCCATAATTTAAACAACTCGAGTAATAAAGTTAATACAATTTCCCAAAAATCTGACAAAATAATACAAAACAAAATTAATTTCCTAACTCAAAAGTCCCCAAGGTAGCCCTCTATGCACTCTATGCATCACCAACATCACCTGTAATATCATCTGCTCTTGTGTAACAAATCACACAATCATCACCAAACACAAACAAAAAGGGTAAGCTCATAATAAATTAACACATAAGTTAATAAAATCAAAACACCCAACCAAATTATTCTAGTTTGTTCTTGGCCAAGACCTTAATACCCCAAGGCTTTTCAACCTTCAAACCACACAAATAGTTAACCTTGGACTCAAGATTTATGATGCTCACACGAACCTTTCCACTCGTAGTCCTGCTCTACAAATCTCACCGCTCGTAGTCATGCTCTACGGACCTACCCGCCCGTAGTTCAACACACGTGATCCACCAACTATGAACCTCCCCGCTTGTAGCATCTCTCAAGTGTGAACATGGAATATACAAACCTACCCGCTCGTATCCCCACACGAGAGTAATAGGATATGAACCTTCCCGTTCATATCATCACGTGTTAACCATCATCCATGAACCTACCCGCTCATATCATCACGTGTTAACCACCATCCATGAACTCGCCGCCACACGCCACGCGATGTAGGGACTTCCCTGTTGGTCCTATCGCCTAGCGGCCCTCGTCGTGCCACCAGGCGCTATATCAGTAGCGCACCAGTGACTGTTTTTGCACACAAAACAGATTGTGTTACCATATACCACAAAATACCCCCACGATATTCATGTTCTCTCATTCATAAATCTCTGATTCATGAAACCTTGCCACACCCTACATGGTCCATTACTTATAATCCAATTTCCTAATTCACTATAGTCACGATACTATCACTATCCAATGATTTGCTCTAACTTAATGACATTAACACACTGTCTAGTATCTCCAAGTCAATAACTGGTTATTTTCTATTGCAATAGTACCACAAATTCTACTCAAATAATTTTCACTTAAGTCTACACGCATTATGATTCAACCTTAGCGACTAATGCATATTTATCACATATCCCCAAAAGTACCCCCTGTATAACACATATTTTCCAGTACTTACACTCCCAATCAGAATAATACATCCTTTATTTCCCATTGCCACTCCCGCATCCATTTCCAACTATACTTTAGCACACAAAGCTCTCTCTCACAGCCAACTATGTAACTATATAAAACTTAGTCTGCACACTATCATCACCTGACGGCAATCAGGGTGCTGCCAGGCGGCGTATCAGTACCTGGCCAGAAAACTCAAGTTTTTGTACCTACAAAAAACTCAAAATTCCCAGAATTGGATCCAGGTGCCCATTTCATCAAAACAAAACAATTCTCACATAATTTATCAAAGCAACCCCCAATTATATTATCCTTTATGCATCATAACATTTTCAATCTCATCTTAATACCCCAAAACCCAAAATTCAGATAAATCCCCTTGATTTTAAACATAATTCATCGTGTTTAAATACCCAATTATAATACACAAGCCTCTAACGATAGGAAGATCATGGCATTGCGCAATCACACAAACGTAGAAGTCCACAGAAAGATCAGCACATCACGACATACCTAAAAATACAACGAAACAGTGACAACCAACATACCTCGCATGGCGGTTTCATCTCGATGCCAGGAAAATCATGACAAAACCCAAAAATTGGGTTAAAGCTGATGCATCGCCTGGCGGCACCATCATCCCTACTAGGCGATTTCTGGGCAAAAACCCAAAAACCTCGAAAAATAGCGCAAAAAGAAGGGAGTTTTCATGCAGTTTGATCATAGCAAAGCACAATACATTATACATAAACCAGAAACATATGAAAACAACTCCCCTTACCTGGAATCCTTGCTCCAATTGAAATCCTTACTCTTCTTTCACACTTCTTCTTTCCTTGACTTCTAAGAACCACCACAATTCTCCTCCTCTTTGCTTTCTCCACGCACCTAGCACTTGTCCACTTTCACACCAAATCCCTCTACACTTTTCCAGACTATTTTCCTCTCCTTCTCTCTTTTTCAGTTCTATTTTAATTAATTTAATTAAAAAAAACGAAACTAATTATTGCAATTTTTATTAACCATCAATCCTCATTAACTTGATGGTTTTACAAACCTTCTGGCTGCTCTCTCTGACGGCTAAGGTCTGCTGACCCTTCTCATTCATGCCAAAAGAAATTTTGGCAAAAAGAAAGTTTAATTCGTTCTTAACAATGTTTGAACACATAACCATTCGATTAAGATGCAAGTGCATAACCAATTCAACCAATTCGTGTTTCGTGATAATTCCTATAATTTTAGGATTACATTATCACTAATCACATTCAAACATAACATTAAAATAATACATATATTAAAATAACATACAATTAGCATACATAAGACTTGAACCCAAGTCCTCTCACATAATCAAGTACTCTAACCACTTAAGCTAGTACTTTTCTACGTCATAACAATCCGCATTAAATGTCATAAAGGCTTCTACTACCCACATTTATTAAATAATTATTTATTTAATTATTTAAATTTCTCATGTCTTACATGATGTGCTAGGTGGATTTGGGTGTAGAGTTGGACCATGAGGAGAATTCTACACAGCTTTGGATAGAGGCTTGATGTGATGCTTTGTTGGGGGATCAGTTACAAGTGCAATTGTATTGGGGTAACACGTGGCCAACCGATAAACCCCTTTATGGATTTTTGGATTTGGCGCTTGTAATAAAGTTTAAATTTTCCCGCGTTTTAGGAAAGTATTTCAGTAATAAATATGATTTATTATTATTTCTATTATTTTAATTTTAAATAAGTAATATCCGACTGGGATGTTATAAATGGGACCTAGTACATTCTCAATCAATCTATGCATTCTCAATGGCAAGAATTGGGACAAATGGCGTGTGTAAATGAAGTCAATTCTTGGATACCAAGAAGTTATAGAGGTGGTTGAAGAAGGGTTTCATGTGCTTAGTGAGAAAGCTATTGATGTAGAGAAGGTTCTTTTCAAATAGAACAAGAAAAAGGATTGTAAAGTTAGCATTCTCATTCATCAATGTGTTGATGAAGCCCATTTTGAGAAGATTGCAGGAGCTACAACTTCAAATGATGTGTGGCAAATTCTTGATCAATGGAGTGAAGAGGTAGAAAAATTAAACAAAGTTAGATTGCAAACTATGAGGCATTAATATGAGTTGATGCAGATTGAAGTCAATGAGAGAATAACTAAATTCTTTAACAGAATTGTTACCCACACAAATGTGATGAAGAATTGCGGAGAAAAGATTACAGATCAATCGATTGCTGAAAAGATTCTAAGAACCTTCAACTCCAAATTCAATCATATCGTGGTGGCAATCGAAGAATAAAAGAAGATTGAAGATTTAAATTGGAAGAAATGCAAGGGTTTTGGAGGCACACGAACAACGATTAATTGAAAGAGAAGGTGATAAATCTAGTGATCATTTAGTGTTGGAAGCTCATGCTTCGAAGAAGAGCAGCTATAATTCCAAAGGGAATTATTGGGGTTGTGGTCGAGGAAGGAGTTTAAGGAGTGGTTTTAGAAGATCTTGGCAGAATCAAGATCAAGATCAAATTAGGTGTGCTTCTGCAAAGATGGATATTTTGATGAGTCATTTTCTTGGATTGAATCTCAAAGCTCAACAATTCCTAGTTCATAGTTTCATTGCGAAGAATTTAAGTCATCAGACAATAATAAACGTGATACACCACAAGTGATAATTGACAAATCTGCAAGAAATAAAGGTCATCGTCCCTAGTTTTTAGACTATCAAACTTACTTGGATGATGTTATTACTAGTGAAGGAGATTTGGTCCAACATTTGGCAATCATGGTTGACATAGAACCTACCAAATTTGAAGAAGTTATTTTAATCAAATTATAAAAGATAGTAATAGAAGAAGAGCTTAGAAGTATGGAAAGGAATTAGACTTGGGCAATGGTTAATTTACCACAACACAAGGTACCTATTGGTGTCAAATGGGTTTTCAAATTAAAACTCAAGCTTGATGCTTAGTGACCAAGCACAAAGCTCGATTGGTAGCTAAAGGTTTTATGAAAAAAGGCTTAAATTATTTTGATGTTTTTGCACCTATAGCAAGGTTAGAAATTGTAATATTGATAATATCATTGACTATTTTGAAGTGCTAGAAAATGTGGCAGCTTGATGTGAAATATGCATTTCTGAATGGTTGGTTAGATGAAGAAATCTACATTGGACAACCCTGTGGTTTTGTGCAAAAAGGGGGAGGGGGTAAACATAAAATGTTGAAATTAAGGAAGGCTCTATTATCATTATAACATGTACCTTAAATATTTTAGGTTTGATCTCATTAATTGATTCTAACTATACTCATATTTGAATAGTATAGGTCTTTTTTGTTTACCTCTTTCTTTGTCAGTGTGTGTATGTTGTTAGTTTCTGAGTAATCCTTCTCCCTTTTCTCTAAGAGTGTGCTTTAAATTATAGTATGTTTATAGGTTGATTATTTTGTAATTAGTTATGGCCTTCAATGAAATTCTTGTTGCTTGCTTATTGCCTGTGTGGATTACTCTAACCTTTCAACAGAAGTTTGAACCTTTTTTAAATTGTTATTGATTAAACAAAATTTCAACTTTTTAAAACTATAATAAACATAGAAGTGTATGTATCAATATTATACTATTACTGGTACTACTATTTAAAAATTCATCGTTATGAGAAAAGGAGATTAGAAAGTAAGAGTGAAAATTATTGAAGAGTTGAGGAAAGAAATGAGAATGATGAAGGGAAGTCAAAGAAGTTAGCTAAAATGCATAAATACTAAATCACTTCTTTTGTTCAATTTTAAAGTTTCTATGCAACTCCATTTTTATGTAATTTTAACTCTTAATTATGAATGAGTGAGGGTTTGTGGGTGTAAAAACATCGATAACTAAAAAGACATGAATATTAATTTGTGTGCTTCGGATGATACCTTAGATAACCAACCAACACAGTCATATCATATCATAATATATTATGCTTCTTTGACTAGCGATCCATTTATATTCAATAATAATAGTAACTACACAATATTTCAATTTCGTTACCATGGCTAGGACGAGGGATTTCCACAATTCTAAGAAATTGAAATGCATTCTATTTGAATTCCTTACAATTGAATTCCCTTCATTTTTTAAATAAATTATTTGGATTGAATAATTCAAATATCTCAATATCAATTTTCTATTTGAATATTGCAATTGAATTTATCTAGTGAGATAAATTTTCATTTTAATATATATATATAATATTTTAAAATTAAATTTAAAAAATATTAATTAATATTCAATTACTTAAAAAATTAAGTAATAATATACTTATAACAATATTGATTGATTCCATGAAATAAATATAATAATACTTATAATATAACATTACTTAAAAAATTAAGTAATAATATACTTATAATAATTGACCCAAATTTATGATGTAAAACATTTTGCTACTAAAGAGGAAAACAAAATAATTTGTTAAAATGCCTATTTTCAGAATTTGTTCATTTAATTTCTTATTTTATAATTTTTCATAGTCTAACTACAAGTCCTTCAACCTCCTTTTTCAGTTCTCTTCAACAACTATTTGACCTAAAAAAGTGCAGCATAATTGACCAATCATAGTGTACAACTAATGATTAAGGTCCAGTTTTCACATTCCCACAGAAGTTACTTTATTCAGCTTTCAATTTTAACAAATGCAACTCACCTTTTTCTGGTTCTAACGTGAAACTACCCATTTTGATCCAAATTTATCTCTAAGATCCTAATAGTCTATTTCTACCCTATCTAGGCAAAATTTCACCTTTATTCCATTTTCCCCCGATTTTTGTACCCATTTTATGATTATTTTAAACGAAAAATTGCTTCAAGGGCTTTCATCATTATAGGAGGGTCAATTGCAAATGTTACGTGCAGTTTGTGACTCAAACATTTCATCAAACATGTAGTAGGAAAATCACTACAGAAAATAATATAAATTTTGACGGTTATTTTCGTATAATGAAACAATTTTAACTGCCACAATTTACACATGTGACAGTTTTGAAAACCGCCATAATTCATGTCACCACAAAATATAATGTAGTGGTTTCAAACGATCTACCGCAACAACTATAATTTATTGCATGGTATAAAGTGGCAATTTCTTCAGATAAATTACAACAATTAAAACTATCATAATTTTTTTAAATGGAAATCAAATATACAAAAATCACTAATGCTTAAAAACACCACAATTCACATTATATCATGACATTTATAAGTATCATTATTATCAAATATCGTATTTCAAATATTTTATTATTTATTATTATCCATGTATATTTATAATTTCATAATTTAATACAATTTTTTAATAATGAAATTTAAAAAATATAAAAAAATAATGATAATACAAAAAAAATTAAGAAGATATTTCATTAAACATAACAAAATAATCACATCAAAGAATCATTGTTAACACCCAATTTCGTCCGGCTAAATAAGTAATAGAATAAATAATAATAATTTTGTTTTTCAAAAAAATAAAAAAATAATAAGTTTTTTTCTTTGTTTTTTTTTTCTTTCTTTATCTAAATAATAATAATAATAGGATAATAATAATAATAATAAATAAAAGGGAAAAAAAGAGAATGTTTTAATCTTTTATGTATTTTCTTTTAAGGCTTTTTTTCTATTTTAGCCCAAAATACTTTGTACACCCACACCATTTTTTCTTACAACTAACGGCAGCCCAAAATTTAATTTTCTCACCCTTACTCTATGCTATGTCGTTTCTGCCCCATATCAAGAAGTTAGTCTAATAATTAGAAAAAGAATTTGTTCTAATATTTAGAATCATTTACTCTGATTTTGTGCTCTGATTTTATGACACCTCCTTTTCTAGATGAGGAAAATAGTAATATGTTTCTCAAGAATATATTTTTTCTAATTATAATTAATTTGTCCTAATCACGTTTGATTTTGTGCTCTGATTTTTCTGTGATTTCATTCCCATAATGTGATAATTTTAAGACCATTTCTTGCCTTTTAAATTTCGTTGTAATTAAGACGGACCTTTTTATGAGATTACTTTAAATTTAAATTGTTATGTATATAAACCCATCAAAAAAAAGAAGAGATATTTTTTTTCTTACCTTGAGAGACCTCTCTTAAAAAACCCAAAAACCCACGGTTCATCTTGCTCTTGAGTTCTTTTCCATAATCTTAAGCACCAAAAACCTGATCCCTCACTTCCGAAATTACTCATTCAACCACCCCACCTTGCTACCTGTAAGACCCGAGAAAAATTAATTAATTTAATAATTAATTAATTAATAAATGCGGGAGGAAGGCGTCTCTATGACATTAATTGTTGTATACTATAACTTGGAGAAGTACTAGCTCAAGTGGTTGAGAGTACTTTGATTGTGTGACAGGACTTGGGTTGGAGTTTTATGTATGCCAATTACGTGTCGTTGTTTTATGATTTATTTTAATAAAATGTATGAGTGTGGAATTTGAAATGTAAACTTGTGATTATTGTTTATGTCACCAAATGTGATTTGGCATAGTGGTTGTGCTTTGGGCCTTGTGAGTAGAAGGTCATGGGTTCAAACCTGGATGGGCAAAGAATAAGCTTTATTTTTGCTAACTATTAGATTGGTATGAATGTGAAGGGGTAAAGAAAACCTAGAAGAAGGATAAAGATTAGGTGTTGTAAAACCTTTCCACTAAGTGACTTGAATAGCCATTAGGCCCACACTTAAGTCCAAATCGGTTTTTTTACTCTAACCTACATTGAGCCACATATAAAATGCGAAATTGAAGAGAAAAGGGGGTTTCTGCAGTTTGGTGATTTTGCCTATAGAGAGGGGAACGAAACTTTAGAGAGTGAGAGGTGAATTTGGGTGTTTGAGAGGTTAATTTGGGAGAAATCTGAAGT
>Ga0214545_1008828_pt1 | contig 15780 bp, 11 predicted proteins | sample CNSS4metaG_FD_160064 | JGI IMG/M metagenome (GOLD analysis project Ga0214545, IMG submission 160064) | Root nodule microbial communities from cowpea collected in UCLA plant growth center, Los Angeles, California, USA - CNSS4 | ecosystem: Host-associated > Plants > Roots > Nodule | place: USA... | reverse complement strand
AATATTTTTTAATTTTATCAACTAAGTTCATCAATGTTGTAGTTTGCAAATTTAATAAATGTTTTGGTTCACATGAAATTTTATTTGGTATTCTAATATAAAATTTAAACAATTATAATTTATTTTAAGGTATTTGACATCGAAGAAAATCCTCCTAATATTGAATATTTCATAATATTATGTTTTCTTTACTGTAATTTATTTTCTTTTATAAAAATTAATATTGAAGTAGTTAGAACACGGGTACGGGTATGGATACGAGATTATACCCGTTACCCGGTGGGGATGAGGATGGGAAAAAAATTTGATACCCGTTGGGTTTGGGTATGAAAATGAGGATGAATTTTTTATGCGGGGATGGGTATGGGATAGCGAAACCTGTCCCCGCCCCGCCCCGTTGTCATCCCTAACACGAACTAAGGACATGATGATGCATATTTTATTGACATAACCCGCAATGATTATATTCTTAAAATTTGACAAGCACCGCTACAATATATTATGTGTGTTTCTTATAAGTAATTAGTTCATTAGAATTTTTTCTTCATTTTGTCCAAAAACAACTTATTTGGTTCATGTTCTTTCCATGTTTAAGTCTTATTTAAAGTCATGTTTTTAACAAATTTGTACTTAAAAATTAGAAATAATAAGTAGTTTGTTCACTAGTATTTGTTCTCCCATCCATCCAAAAACAATTTGTTCTTCCATGTTTTTTTACTATTTAAGTCTAGTTCAAAGTCTTTTATTTTCTTAATGTTTGTACTTAAAAATTACAAATGATTAAAATTATAAATATTATCTACTTTTAGAAATAGGCGTGTATAATTAATTATTTTTACTAATTTAATTAAATAAAAATAAAATTATTAAAATTATGCATTACGTGCTATAATAAAAAAAAGGAAAATAACAAAGTAAATAATTTCTTAAACGAATTGTGTGATAAATTAAAACTAGAAAAATATTTAAATTTTTCAAATATGTCAATGAGTTAGACATTTTGTGTAAACAATTAGAAATAGTCTATATTTTTTATGTGATACGAGCCGTTTCTATATGTTAATGATAGGCAAAAACGGAATAAGTTCGGCCCAAATTATCATTTGTCTTGAAATTATATAAAAAGCAATTTCGTTTTGGTATAATTTAAACTAAAAATAACATATTTATTAAATAAATTGCAGCATGTTGAAATCGAATTGAATGGAAGGTTTTATTATGTATATGTGTCATCAGATTAACCACAATAGGTTTTAATATTTTGATAATTGGCCCTTAGGTTAAATTAAAAACCCTTGGTATAAATCAAGCGCCGTTATCGGCCTATTTGAAATTCTGGTCGGTGGCGTAACCAATCTCTTCAACACGACGCACAAGTTTTCTACTACGCGAACGCTTTCTCAACTCAAATACTTGGTTCGTTCCCACCCCATTCATGCTCGCCGTTGCTATTTGTACATCTCAAATAATGTGACGCAATTTTTGTGACTCATTTTGTCTCTTCTTTGTCTCAAATTTCTTTAAATTTCTCTGTCAAAGTTATGTTTGGAAAATAGATAAATAAGAGATACGCATTCCACACAATCATCTTAACGCAACAACTTTACAGTTTCCCCATAGTATAAAACATATGTTTTTTTTTGTTTGTTCAGGGTTAGTCAAGTTTTCAGTTTTCAGCGTTGTCTTTTTATTAAGTTTTGTGCTGCAGTTTTCCTTTGTGTGAATTGTTTTGGGCTAATATAACGCATAGGGTTTTAGTTGATGTTGTCTTCAACATTGATGTGAGTGCTAAAACTTTCACTTCAGATGACATATGTTATTGGTTCTCTCTTTTTGGTTATCAGATAATTGTGTTTTTTGACTACTTCAAGGCTTGAAGACTTCTAAGATGTTGGCCTGTCATCCTGCAAAAAAATTATCATTTAACCGATCAATTAGTGATGGCGATTTGGTTATTGTTTATGAAAAGCATGAAAGCATGAAGGCTGTTACTGTGTGTGAGGGTTCAGTCCTGCAGAATCGTTTTGGTGTTTTTAAACATTCGGATTGGATAGGAAAACAGTTTGGATCTAAAGTATTCAGTAGTAAGGGTGGTTTTGTGTACTTGTTAGCCCCCACACCAGAATTGTGGACTCTGGTATTAAACCACAGGACTCAGATTCTCTATATTGCGGATATTAGTTTTGTTATCACATACTTGGAGGTTCTTCCTGGTTGTGTGGTTCTTGAATCTGGAACTGGTAGCGGATCTTTGACTACTTCACTTGCAAGAGCTGTTGCTCCTTCAGGACACGTCAATACCTTTGATTTCCATGAACAAAGGGCTGAATCAGCTAGGTAAGAAATAGTGTGATTTTCCATATTGAAATTGACGTAGTATGATGTTTGGTGTTAGTATATTTGTATCTTGCTTTCTCCTGCTTCTTCTGGCTTTCTTCTATGGATCTGTTTTCCACTATCATCCAAAATGGTGTGCTGACCTTTAATTAGATGATGGCAATTAAAACAGTACTTTGGCTGTGGATGAAATTTAAACTTGTTTTATTAGCTTTGCACCGTGGTTTTATTATTCTTATGAAATTGGGGGCAAGATATTCAATGATCAGATACTCTGTGGTTCGTAATTCAAAATGCTGTCTTTTGATTCTACTTGATATACCGGTTCTCTGCTATGCTCTTAGATCATATATGATTCTTGTCAGCAGGATCTAGCTTTGTAGGATGTCTACCTAGAAACCAATCTATAATTTTGTCTTGTAAATGAATCTTTTTTTTTTTTTTTATTCGCGAGGTTATGAGGTTATGTTGAATATTTCCTGTGTCGTAATATATAAACTTAATTTTGTCATCCTGGTAGGGCTGATTTTGAGAGAACAGGTCTAAGCAGCTTAGTCACGGTGAAGGTTAGGGACATTCAGGGTGAAGGATTCCCTGATGATTTTACAGGCATGGCTGACTCTGTATTTTTGGATCTACCTCAACCTTGGCTCACCATTCCTTCAGCTGCAAAAGTGTTGAGACATGATGGCACATTGTGCTCTTTCTCTCCTTGTATCGAGCAAGTACAACGAACATGTGAAACACTACGGACCCGCTTCACAGGTAGTTTTTCATTTTCTTCTCTCTGTCCCCTTCTATATTTTCCTATCTTCATTATCTTTGTGTGCTTGAATTAGACTGATAGAATACCCTTGTAAATTTTTTCCTGTGTACAAAGACATAAGAACATTTGAAGTACTTTTACGCACGTATGAAGTTCGGGAAGAGAGAATGCAAAGCCTAAGCGAGGATGGTGATGGTTCTAATGGTTCTGTTCATAGGAAGAGGAGACAATGCTCTGATGGAAGCTATGTACTCAGCGGCAGTCCTTCTATTTCTTCTGTCATGGCCAGACCTTGTGGTGAAGCTCGAGGTCACACAGGCTATTTGACATTTGCAAGAGTCAAATGCGTCTCATGAAGAGTGTTGTCATGTTCATCACAATTTTGTATCTCCTTTCGTATAGAGCCTCATGCCTAGATTGTTTAAGGCCTACCTCTTTGCAGATTAGTGATCATTAGTGACTATTTTGTGCTTCATTTTCTTTACAAATATTTAGATGGATCAAGTGTCTTAACATGTTTACATTGCTTCAGCAAAGTGGCAAAAATACTTGTGTCACTATTGATTGATTTGCTCACTCCTATTGCGTGAGAATTTCATATTTTTCGCATTTTCTCATAACTAAACAAAATATTAACCTTGTATATACTAGGAACTACAATTGATAAATAGGTTTGACGTGCTTTTATTTAAAAACATTCATATATAACAAATATCCAAACAGGCCTTTTACATAAAAGGTTTCAGAAACAATTGACCAGATAGTGAGGCAGGTGCTTCCTTGCATCCCATAGGCCCGATGAAAAAGATATACATGCTCTTAGTGAAAAAAAATAAACAAAACATTACTTTTCTTCTTCTCCTCTCCATCTTCTCATTCCTCTATCATAGTAGTAGTTGTGTTCTCATTCATTTTCCATTGTAGTAGCTGCATTCTCCTTCCTTTTCTATAGCAGCAGTTGCATTCTTCATCTTCTGTAACATAAACTACGTTCTCCTTCCTCACCCATAGCAGCAGTCACATTCTCCTTTCTGTTCAATTATTGTAGCTGCATTCTCTTTCCTCTCCCATAGCAGCAGCCGCACCCCTTGCATCCTTGCACTCTGTTTTGGTTGTTTTTCAATTGGAGTAAAAATTATACCCTTGGTCGACTGTTGGAACCATCTTAAAATATCATTGCCCCTGCTGCATCGCTTTGAGAGGTAGGTTGTTGAAAATTTTTCACTTTTGGCTTCTTAGGTTTTGTTTCCGAATTGGGTAATCCAGGAATGTTTTGATACGCATGGTCTCAAATATACTTTCAAATTCAGAAATACACTTCGAAATTGTCTTTTAATTATATTTCGGATCGTGCATTCTAAAATATAATTTTAAATTTAAAAAATACATTTTGAAATACATAATTCAAAATATATATATATATATATATATATATATATATTTATATATATTTTTAAATATATTTTTTATATATATAAATATATTATATATATATATATATATATATATATATATATATATATATATATATATATGTGTGTGTGTGTGTATATTCTGTATATTTTTAAACCCAAAGTATATTCCGAAACATGCGATGCCTATATTACATGCTTCCTTCAACAGAAAATAAAAGTAACATATAACATTTGTTGGATAATTCTCCTCCTTTATTTTATGAGGCACAAATCTTAGAAATATGTAACATTTGAAAATACTACTTTGCCTTTATCCCTATTATTTTTTACTTTATTCTGACTTTAACAATGCAATAATAGTCGTTAAATAATTTAGGTTTGTGATGTTCAACTTCACGATCACAATCTTCCTCCTTAAACATAATCCGGAATATGTTAAAAAATTATTTAATACATTCCATAATGTATTTCTACTATTCCATCGAAAAACAACTAAATCAGAAGGTAGGGATGGATGGGGTGTGACTACTAATATGGGAGAGAAAGGAGAACAATCTTTAATGTGATCTCAACAAGCTTAAGTCCAATTGCATCAACAAGTCCATCATCGAGTCCAAACCCACCTAGAGTTTCAATTACTAGAAGCATGATGAAGAAGATCCAAATGGGTCTTTCACAAGAAGATCAAGTCAGTCATGGACTTTTCACTTTATTTACATGAGCAAAGAAATCTCGAAAATATGAGTTGATGCATGGAAGACCATAGTCTCGATTTAAATTGGATCATTGTTTAAGTTTTGCTTTCAATAAATAAGCTAGAAAACTTATGATTACATGGTGCATAAATTGGGCCGAGCCCAATTTCCTTCTTGACCGAAAATCCTTGACATATGCTATATGTGGAGATAAGCAAGCAAAGCATAATCAAAGCAAAAGAGTGTGACAATGACAAAGAGAGTGTGACATGCCACTTGGCGTCACCATAGATCATCTCCTACATCACACTCCTCCAATCAAGCTTGCTCTTCTAGCTACATCTCCATTTCGTTTGTGTTTAATTTGAGTTGCATTAAGGAAGCTAATCTATTATAAATGATAGCTTCCTATGCACATGTAAGGGTTACTCTTGAATTTGTATCGTAGAAGCATAGTTGTTGAGAACTCTCCACTTCATTTACGCTTATTTGAGAACACACTAGGCTAAGATTCTCTAACGTTTCCTCTAGCCACTTTCCATAGAATAGCACCAATTTTACACTTCATTTTCATCCAAACCTCCATTGCTGAGAGTTTGTTGCACTTCATTCCTTCATTTCCATTGCACTTCAACTCATTCTCTACATTCTTCATGAATCTCCTTTCACTTCTACACCAAAACCGTCCATCAATGTCGAGTAGAATAATTGTAAAGAAAAAGTAGCATTATAGTTAATTTTCAATAAAGACAAAAATTTTCACTTGACTCACCTCCATACATTGCTTTCTACACCCTCATATAGAAGTAATTTCCCGTTTTACCCTTCGGAAATTATGTAAAATATTTGCATAATTTGTAAACTAATAACGCCTAAAGATATTAATAATATATATTAAAATAGTATTATCTTCTGTGCAAATTCAATTTTAAATATTACTATTTTTTTAATAGCCTCTAACCTTGCTAAATTCTGAAGTAAAAAAAAAAACATTTTACCACTGTTTCAACAGATTTTATTATTTTTTTAAAATTAGTTTCTGTTACATACATTAATTACTTGTTAACTAATTATTTTCCAAAATGAATTTATATTCTTTCTTAATTTACAACCAAGGGCATTTTGATAAATTATTGTGTAATATAATTATTTTTCTTTCATTCCTTCATCCAGTGGAAACAGAAGATAAACAATGAGTAGCCAAATAAAATGTATAATAACTGCTCCACTTGGTCCTTGATTGGACAGGTGCCTTACTTCTAGGCCAACCATTAATGACTCATCACTTGCCTAGCATTTACCACTCATTTATACCCACGGTCAACACAAAGTAGTCGCAGCTTTGAGGCGCCACTCAACTCTGTTCTGTTCGGAGATTATTATAGAAAATAATAATAGTATATTAAATAAAATACTTTTTAAAAAATCAATAAGGTTATTAATTTAACTTTACAAATTTTGTTATTATAGCTGTTTATTTCATTACAATATAAAACATATATGAAAGTAACTAATTACATTTTAAGTTAGAATAAATTTTAGTTTTTTTAATTATTTACTTTTTTAATATAGAAGTAGTGTGTAAATGGCGTTGCATTTTGTAGCTAGTTGCGCACAAGTGAAAAGAAACAAAAGACCTGCATACAATGGAAACGCATAATCAGAAAAGCTTAAAAACTGAGTTGTGTGGTGGTATGGTATCCTAGTGTAGTGTAGGTTAGTGCAACTACTTTTTAGAGACAACTGAAGAGGGTAGTACGAGTACCCGATGCTGCTGCTGCTGAATTCATGAGCTAAAAGATCACTATTGTAATGCAGTGATGATTATAAAAAATTGGTACCCTTCTGCGACATTCATAGCCCATCATCATTTATCTTATGTACTGCTAGTAGGCATCACAAATAGATGGAACCTGCAATTAAACAAGATGGCCCACGAAGGACAAGGCCTGTTCAACCACCTCATTAACTCAACTCCCATAGCTGTACCCAGCACATACTTCACACCACCACTGCCACAACAAAATCTTTATGCGGCAACATCCACAGAATTACAACCATTTAAGAATGATTTAGATACAGATTCCCCCAATCTGGTGATAATTTTTCCATCACGTGATTGAAGTTAACACAAATTTTCTATTACAATTTTGAGTCCCTACTGATTTTACAATTCAAACATTCACCTGACCCACACCAGAGACCGGTCACGTCTATTCTAATCTTTAACAGTCAGAATATGGTTTTCTGAATATACAAGAGAAATTAATGCAGACACCAATTTGAACCTTGTAGGGACGCCGTCTTGATGTCAAACAACTTCAGAGGGCAAAAACTTTAACTTACTCTATTTTCAACCCCCCAAAAAATTCCTGTCCCCTTTTGTAGCCAAGGTTGTGAAGCAAACCATGACCGAAAAAACACCAGGGGGAATTTGCCTCTGTTAAGTTAAAGAAAAGATTAGACCTTTCCGCTCCCGCTCCAAGAACTTGAACTAAGCAACACTTCCATGATCAGACCCATCGTCATAGTAATACGGGGACAACTTTCCATCTTTCTTGGCTGGTTTCGTTAGGTTCTCTGTGCCCACCTCTTGTAACATCTTCACCACTCTTCTCATTGAGGGCCGGTTGATTGGAAGAGGACTAGTGCACATGAGGCCAATGTTGAGGACCTTGCAAATTTCTTCCTTGAAACAAGAATCAAGCCTCGAGTCAATGACTTGCTCCACGCCTTTCTGATCCAAGGTGGTGCACGCCCACATAACCAAGTCTTTTTCCCCAAATTCAGGGTCAACGGGTCTCCTTCCAGTAATCAACTCAAGTATGACAACACCAAAACTATATATGTCACTCTTCTCATTCACTCTAAGTGTGTATGCATATTCTGCAGAAGGAAAGAAGATTATCAGTTTGGCTTCATGAAGACCAGGAAACGGATCATTATTGTAAAAAATAAAATAATGAAATGACAACTTGCCAAGCAAAAGAAACCATTTGATACAAAGCATAATTTACCGATTAAAATTGGTATAATTCATTCACATTTGTTTCTGTGGGCACAAATCTTCTCCGTATAATTATAAACGATTAGCTTTAGATTTAAAGGTTTCTCAAATTAATATATGATAGCGGTGATAAGTGTGTGTTAAGCAGAACTAGCATCAAACTTAATTGTATCACATATCTATCAAAATATGATTGAACGTCAAGAAAAACTGGAAATAAATGACATAAAATTTCTGCAAACCTGGTGCTATGTACCCACAAGACCCAGCTATGACAGACATGGATTTAGTTCCTTTCCCGGTGGCATCAACTACCTTAGCTACTCCAAAATCTGCCACCCTTGCACCGAAGTCCCCATCCAACAAGATGTTATTAGATTTCACATCTCTATGAACAATTGAAGGAACACAGTCGTGATGCAAATAAGAGAGGCCTTCCGCTGCATCAACAGCTATCTTATACCGAGTTGGCCAGTCCAACAACCCTCCTTTATTGCTATGCAGTAAATCACCCAGGCTACCATTCGGCATATACTCATAAACCAATAGCTTGCTATCCCTAGTAGTGCAGCAACACCACAGTTTGACAATGTTCTTGTGCCTAATTTTGCCCAAAGTTTCAACCTCTGCCTCAAAAGCACTGTCTTGACGAAATTGACCTCTCTCCACATCTCCACTGTCTATTTCCTTTTTGGCCCCGCCCCATATCTTCTTCACAGCAACCACTTCCCCGCTGGTCAACACAACCTTGTAAACCTTCCCGGAAGACCCACTTCCTATCACATTATCTTCATCGAGGCAATTCAAGATCTCATCTTCGCTGAAACCCAGTTTATGAAACGACATCAAAGTCCACTTTGATTTATCAACAGATCTCTCGGCATTCTTGAAATTCCTGTACCTTAAGTAAAACCAGACAACACCGATGACAAACACCAAAGTGGCAACTATAAAAATAGCTCGCAGAATCCACACAAAACCGTTACCCTTATCCCCATTTTTGCCACCACACAAACCTTTGAAATCCCCGCACAAGCCAGGATTGCCAATAAAACTAGCTCTGTACATATCCTTGGCCAGCAATAGGGGAAGCTTTCCAGAAAGCCTATTATAAGACAAATTGAACTGATTGAGCTTCAAATTCTGCAACGCCTTTGGAACATTCCCAGAAAATTGATTGTTGGAAAGATCAAGAAAATTCAACACAGCCAAACTGCCTATTCCATCAGGAATCTCCCCACCAATCTGATTATTAGCCAAATTCAAGTCATTGAGTTTCTTCCACAATTGAATCCCCTTGGGGAGCTCCCCGGATAACATATTGTTGTGAAGATCGAGAGTGCCAAGCTGCCCAAGATTCACAATACTCCCAGGCAACGACCCACTGAGCCTGTTATCACCAGCAGAAAACTCTTGAAGATTCTCCAACCACCCAATCTCCTCGGGGATCACACCTGAGAAATTGTTCTTCGTCAGAATCAACGACGACAAATTCCTCGCCCCACCAATGGTCCTCGCAATCGAGCCACTAAACGAGTTACCCATCAGTTCAAGTAAATACACATGCGGAAGGCCCCACATACCCGCCGGAACCTCGCCGGACAACCGGTTCGTACCCAATCTCACACGCGTCAAGCTCCGACACGATCCCAAACTCGCCGGTATCTCACCGGAGAACTGGTTCTCGAGCATCAACATCTCCTCCAACTCGCCGTGATCGCAGAGACTCGCCGGAATCCCACCGGAGAAACGGTTTGTGGAAACGTCAATCCACCTCAAAGGACCAGACTTCCCTAAACTGTCCGGCAATGTCCCGGTGAGTTTGTTCCCGAACAACCTCAGCTCATAGAGGTTGGGCGAGTCAGCAATACTCGGCGGCAACTCCCCGGTGAAACCGTTCTCATAGAGGTTGAGACTCTCGAGAGGCAGACGACACAGCTCATCGGGAATGCTCCCGCTCAAATGGTTCATGGAAACATCAAAGAGCCTCAACGAAGTGAGGTTGGAGATTCCTCTGGGCAATTCACCGGAGAGCGAGTTGTTGTACAACTCAATCTGCTTGAGAGTGGTGATGCGAGTGAGCGAACTAGGAATGGGTCCATAGAGGTTGTTGAAGGTCAAATCCAAGACGCGAAGGTTTTTGAGGTTCCCGACGGAGTCGGGAATGGGGCCCACGAGATTGCAGGCGCTGAGCCAGAGCGTCTCCAGATTGGTGAGGTTGCCGAGGGAGTGAGGAATGGGGGAAGGTTGGAAGGGGTTGTAGGAGAGGTTGAGGGTTTTAAGGGAGGTGATGTTGAAGAGAGAAGGCGGAACGACGTCGTCAAGGAGGTTGAATACGAGGGAGAGGGTCTGGAGGTTCTGGAAGGTTCCAAAGGAGGGGGGAACGGGGCCGGAGAAGTTGTTCCCGGTGAGGTCAAGGTAGCGGAGGCTGGGGAGGAGGGGGAGTGTGTGGGGGAGGGTGCCGGTGAGGAGGTTCTGGGAGAGGTCGAGGTGGAGGAGAGGGGTGCAGAGGGATATTTGGAGAGGGAGGGTTTGGTTGATGGAGTTGTTGAAGAGGATGATGGAGGTGAGGTTGGGGAGGCGGCAGAGGAAGGTGGCGGAGAATGGGCCTGCAACGTTGAAGTTGGAGAGGTCGAGTGAAGTGACGGCGCTGCTATTTGGGCCGCAAGTGACGCCGGCCCAGTTGCATGGGGTGGTGTCGCGGTTGTTCCAGGACGCCAGAGACGAGTCAGGGTCGTCGAGGGATTGCTTCCACTGGTACAGATATAAACCGTCTTGGTTGAGAGCAGAGATGAAGAAGTGTTGTTGGAGAAGAAGCACGGTGAAGAGGAAGAACAGGGGAAGCAGGGACATTTTGTCGTTTGGTTTTGTTTTCACTTACAATGCTGCTTTCGTCTTCTTCTCCTTGCACTGCTGCTACTGCAACTTCCAACGAGTTTGTGGTTGCTACTACTGCTGCTTACTATCTTTCCTTTCCTTTCCTTTCCTTCAGCTGCCAGGGACCATTTTGCCTCTCTCTCTATAAACCCATCTAGCATCAATGTACCCTTTATATAATATTCTTTAAAAAAAAAAAAGAGCTTTTTTGTACAAATATACATTCAAATAAGTATTCTATTTTCTTTCAAGAACTATTTCTTTCAAAGAGGAACTAAGGCAAAGAAGCATTTAGTTCTACAAATTTGGTTGGAGAAATGAAAAACTAATTATTACCTGTCTAATAGAACACTAATGTTTTGGATTGGGAAAAAGGCGTGTAGCGTTTGTTTTGTGAAGTCTAGGCCCCAGGGATTACTAGATTTGATCCTGAAGATAAATCTTGTAGTACTAATTTAATTATGGCATACTAGGCAGTCCTCAAATGTACTCAAAATACTATATATATTACCCTCTAGGTCAAGGTTGCAATACCCAATATGTGATTTTTTAGATCTACCTAGCTCGTTAGTACATCATAATGATGTCAACTAATTAATTGACTTTATTTAAGAAAAGTGATTGAGTTAGTAGTTAGAGGTAGATGCACCATGTGCAAGTCCATTTGTAGCAAAATGTTCACTTTAAGTAACAAAATGATGTTTTAAGTAATCTATAGTGATCATTAGTGTCTGGTCAGAGAAGACAAAAGTAACTCATAACAAGTATATTATGCTATATATATGAAGAAATGGATTGTATTTCTCATAATGTAACTCGTATAAAAGAATCAGAAAATAATGACGCGTGACTATGAGGCTACAAGGAGAGAGAGGAAAGGATGTAGTAACAAACAGCAACAACCGTTTACTTTCATAAAGTGGAGTGAAAGAGTAACTGTAGTGACTCCACAAAGGAAAAGGCAAATGTTAGTGGAACACTGGAGTGTCTGGGCAATGAACATGAATCTGGAGACCGAAGCGGTGGGAAAAAGATGCATTACCCGTGCCGGTTACAACAAACACGTCATGATGCTTTGTAGACCAAGAATTGCGTAAGAAAAACAAACAACAGTGGAGATTCTTGTATGCTATTGAATATTAATTATGAAGGAGGTCATACGAAACAAAATTTTTAGTAATGTTTTGATGGCATCAAACACTACGCTCAAGTTGTCTAATGATTTCAAAAAGCTACATTTTTGCGAATATGTATGATTGTGTCTGTGACTCTAGTTCGTGGTATTTATGAAAGAAATGGAATTCTTTGCCTCGATGTCTATTTGTTTTAGTTAATACGTGAGGGTTAAGAGTCTCTTATTTAAAGTATTCTTATCGTAAACAAACAACCCTTGGTTTTTTTATTCAATATGAGAATTTAAGATTGATGCATAGTCTCGTTAAGTAAAATAGAAAATTAATCGCAATATGTTATATCTCTCGGGTAATTCTTTTTGAAAAGACTTGTCACTATCAATATCATGAAAAATGCCATTTTGGACTCGAATAATTGGGAAAAAGGGTATTGTTTGTATTATGCTATTGGGACATCAAAATCAAAGAAATATGATCTGATGGGTTGGGATTTGTTTTTTCATAATATTATAGTGTGTGTATAAATTATAGAGCAGTGCCTGAAATTGTTATATATAATTGATGGATATTGGTGTTGTTATCTTTTGGGAAGGTTCCAATTAGTGCAATAATTTCCGAAAGTATTATTGGGAGAGTAAAGGAGGAAGGAGGACTAATAAAGAAAAAAGAGAGAGAAGGTAGGACAAAGTTGTGAGCGTGAAAAAGGAAGAGAAGGGTTGTAGAATATTGGATTGGGAAGGGTAACAGTGGATGAAGATTGAGGAACACGAAGTGAAAGGACATATCTGAGGACACGGATTAATGAAAATGGACACTTCTCAAGCGTCTCACGTTTCAATGAAACAGCAATATCGTCGTCAATCTCAGTCAAATGTCGGAAAACCCGTCATTTTCCTTTTTTATGAATTCGAACGCGGGGAAGTTCACACGGGATCGTATTCAACTAACTCCGTTACATTTTTACTGAATCTATCTTTAATCATTTTAATTATTCTCTCCATTTTCACCCTCTTAAATATATAAATCGATTTTTTATTATAAATTGTTTATTTTTTTAAATATTTTATTGGAATAAGTCATTTTAATTTTATTAAATTTTAAATTATTGTTTAAATATAAAGTTTTAATCAACACTAAATACAAAAGTCACCACATCCAAATATTTACAAAATAAGTCCGGCTGGAAACATAATAAATTTTGGACCCCGTATCTGACACTGTTTTGTTATTATACTACCACTTGACAATCAAATATATTTTTATTTTATTTTAAAATTTTATTTATATTTGTTAAATATAATATTTGATTAATAAAAGGAAGAATTAAATGGAAGTAAGAGAAAAGTTGAGTGTCAAAATATATTTTTCATGAACTTTTGTACATTGCATAATAAGTTTTTGAGGAATGGAAGATAATTTAAAATAAAATAATTTTGTATTATTTAGGAGATCTTGATAATCTTTGTAGAAAAACGTATGGTTCATGAAAATATTATTCCTCTCTTTAGTATAAAACTTCTAAATAACATATTTTATGCTTAAAATATTTGTGAAAAGTCTAACACTAAATATATTTTAAATTTATTTGTTTCTTAAATACAATGGATATTTACTGTGAAAACATCATTACATTATATTAAAAAAATTTAAATAACTAAAATAAATAAATAAAATTTAAAGAAAGAGTATTCTTTTTATCTTCTTGTAAAAACACATTATAGCATATCCAATAAATAAATAATTTTAAAATAAAAGACATTAGGATGTTAAAGAAAATTGTTTTAACTCCCCAACTTTGACTGTTTGACACAAGTTACCAGGACTCTTCGGACACTCACAATGGTCGTTCCTATTCCAATGTGACAAGTGTTTTCAAATTTAAAGAGTTGTTGGGTAGTAGTAACTATGGATGAAACCTTGGCGTTCAAATTAAGGTCTTGTGTTTGGAAACTTAGTACGTAGTCAAATGAATTGATGAGTTTCCCACATTTTGTTTCGGGGAAGAAGATCGTGTTGATTACAGAGTTAGCTTAGTTGCCTATAAAATAAAGATGCGCCATAAACGATGTTCATTTATCAGAAAATTTAATTCATTGAACTTGGAGCATTTAATTTCAAGTATCCGCATATCACATACGGTGTCTTTCTTGATCTTCAATTGTAGATCTTGCGGGATTTATTAATCAGTTATACTTTAAGTTCTCAATACTTCTTCGGAAAAAAATAAATCTGTTTAACATTGTTTTTAATACAAATCAAGAAACAAAAGGAAACTTAAACGATAAAAAGATTAATATTATATTAAACTTTAAAATAACACTTAAAAATAAAATTCTCTTTCAAAATCTCTACACAAGTTATGAAAAATTAAATCTAATTAAGCAATTTAAAAAATCAAATTTCATATTCTTTTCAAAATTGAATAATGTGAGTTCTTTTTTAATGGGAGACATGGGAAAGTTCGACACCAATAAAAAAAAACTAAAACAATAACCAGTACCGATTAAGAAATATGGAACAATGGTATTTGACACCAGATTTTTTTTTTTTATATCCCTTTGACACTATTTTTTATTATCTATTATTTGCTATTTTTATTTTATAAATAGAAAGTTAAATTTTGTTAAGGTTATTTTTGTCTTTATAAAGATTATCAAGTGGTAGTTAAACAGTGTTAAATAATTTTTTTTCTAATAAATATGTGATATTTTCTTCTAAAATTGTAAAGGATTAATTGAATTGTTTTGCTTTTATGTTGATAAGGCTGGTCAGCATTTGTTGTTTGTTTAAAAGAACAGGAATAATTATGGAAAACTGAATGCTAGACAATCTAATGTTAGCATCTTTGTCTTCCCATGATTGTGCATTATTGTTATTACAGGTGATGGTGCTTGTGGTGCACCTTTCTGTTAGACACTTTTTCTCATTTGGTTTGGTAGATGGTATAAGAAACATAGGGTAAAGGTGTCCTTTTACACTTTATACACCATGCCATTGCGTCTGATATCTATGCAACTATACAAATTACCTTACACAGTTTGGGGGATGTTACAAGAGAATCTTCGTTTATACAGGGTTTGTGAAATTTGACTTTTGTACGGATAACATTAGTCATAGGAATGGAAGAAAACCCCGAAATTGGATATAAGCGGATAAAATTTATAACAGATATTATATATATATATATATATATATATATATATATATATATATATATTTTTATATATTTATATTTATATATTTAGTGATTTAATTATCTGTTTATTAATTAAGTGGATATAAATATTGTGATATCTGACACATAGAGATGGCAAATAAACTCGTGTCCGTGGGTATCACTCGAACCCGTTCCCGTTTTGACGGGGAATCCCCGCTTTGACTGGGTATGGATATGGGTATGGGTAATACCCAAAATTTTCAACTAGGGATGGGGATGGGGATGGGGATATATATATACCCGCCCAAATACCCGTCCCTGCTTAAATTACTAAACTATTTATAATTTATTAAATAATCTAAAAAATATATATAAATAAATAATATATTTACA
>Ga0214545_1008826_pt1 | contig 15782 bp, 8 predicted proteins | sample CNSS4metaG_FD_160064 | JGI IMG/M metagenome (GOLD analysis project Ga0214545, IMG submission 160064) | Root nodule microbial communities from cowpea collected in UCLA plant growth center, Los Angeles, California, USA - CNSS4 | ecosystem: Host-associated > Plants > Roots > Nodule | place: USA... | reverse complement strand
AAATGTCAATGATGCAAGTTGTTGTTGTTGTTTTTTTTTTTTATCCAAGTTTAAGATTTCTAGAAAATAGCTGCATTACTTTTAATAAGTACATTAAATAAGGAATGAATTCATTGTGGTTGTTGAATAGTTATCATTAATATGAGGGAAAATTAAAAAAAAAAATACATTAATAATATATTGTAAAATGAAAATATCAGTTAGTTTGGGGATAAAGTGAAAATGTTAAAATTGAAATTTATTAGAAAAAAAGTTAATAGTATATTAGAAAAATAAGAATGTTACTTGTTTTGAGAGATAGATTGGAAAAGCTAAATATAGATAATTTGGGAGGAAGATGCCATGAGTAAATTTTGTTTATTGAAACATGGTGGAATGTAGCCCTATGTGAGAAGGTGAGGAGAACCTCTATATAGATATTTTTTCCTGGCAACATAAAATTTCCAATCCTAGGGTTAACAAATTTATATGTACAATTTCACCAACATTTTCATCTGAGATCTTGAATCTGGACTGCATCTCATTTTTCTATTCAAGATCAATAAATGAATGGGTCAATCTTGTGCAAGATGACTATAAATAAGCACTCTTAGTTAATTAACAGGTTAATTAACTGATCTACATAGCTCTATATTGATGTTCGAATTTGGTTATACTACTTTGATTAAACAGTATCAACTAAATCATTATTAATATAACTTAGAAATAAATTATTATAAACGTTAACAATACACAATAATATATAATCAAGTGATAATAATTAAAAAAATTATAATCAAATGATAATGTAAATTTATTCTATCATTAATTTTTAATTAAATTCTTAATTTTAACAAGATTTATTTTGAAAATTTCAGCATGTCAAAGATTTTGGAACGATACCGTGAATATACCAAGGATGTTCCTGCCAATAAGTTTGGAGATGATTATATCCAGGTTTTACTCTCATCTTACAAATTTAGAACACATCATAATATAGGGTCATAATTATGAGTAAATTGTTGAGTAATATTTATATTACTCTAGTGTGATGTTTGTACTAATCACAATTTATTATCAAACTTAATTAATATAGTTATTAAGAGAGGCTTGAATGTTTAAATTGTCAATCCAAACTTCACGTAAACTTTTATTTCCATTTATGACCTTTTTAAAAACACATTTAGTGACTTAAATAAAAGCAACGCCACTTGATTGGCACTGGATTCCCCCAAAAACTAGTTGAATTATAAAAGTAGAATATGTATCCTATTGTCAACAAAATATTTACTTTAGACGTTGATTTGACTTTTTTTTTAATAATAAAAAATATATATATATATATATATATATATATATATATATATATATATATATATATATATATATAGTATTTGAAGTGCTCTAATTCATATGCATTTGTAGATATCTAAAGAAAACTTAAAACAAAAATTAGAGAACATTGTTTGAGGTTTAATATGTGCTCAAAACAATGTAACTATGTTAAGTTGTCAGCACAAAACAACAATTTCAACTTGAAGGCTAAAGTCTTTCCCTATCAACGTGAAATTTGTTCGTGAGCTTATTTTTATGAGATGTAACCATTTCTTTAACCTCTCCAAAGTCATTAAAATAATAATATTAATAAAAATACTAACAATTTTAAAAGATAATTGTCTCTTATTTGCAAAATATTCCAAATCTTCTTTGACATTTTGGAAAGAAAGCAAATAATATTAAGGTAAACTAATACTTGTTGATCCTATATATAATTTGATTACCTACAAAACATTCTTTCCTTTTCTGTAATACCATCAACCAATCCTTCATTGCTTATATTATACAGGGGCCTAACAACAGCAACCTTACTCAGGTTTTAAACCATTTATAATCCAAATTTATGAGAAAACTATAATAGACATGACCTGTATATTGCAAAAGGTATGTATGTACCTGTAAAGAAAATTATGTATTTCGATTTATTTATTTTTAAGCAAATAACCACTTTTTATAATTTTCAAACAATTGATTATTTCTTAAAATATTAAATGAAGCAAGAAACATTCTAAAGAATTTCTTGGGATGAAGCAATACTGAAGATTCTGGTTAAACTATTGTGCTTTTGTAACACTACCGTGCATGGTTTATGGTTCACATATAGTGTGACATATCAGATAGCCATCAGTTGATAGACTATTGGTTGATAGTGTATATTTCAAATAAAAGAGAGAAGAATAATCTGATCCTGTAAGTAATACATTCAAATTAGTTATTTTTCTTTGTTTAGTCTAGAAATATGAGATTGTGTCTATTAGAATGTTTTATTAGAATGTTTTAGTTTATTTAAGAATCTCAATGTAAAATCAGGATATGTATAAAAATTGAGACATCTTTAAAATATATATATATATATATATATATATATATATATATATATATATATATATATATATATATATATTAATATTTTTTGTTGATAAAAAGAAAATTTCTCATATCTCCCGGCTAGTTGCCTATAGGGTCTAGAAACCACGTGACTACCATTATTTCAATATTAATGCTATTATATAAGTCAACAAATAATCTAAAACATTATGAAATGAAAAAGTTTTCTAGTAATAAATAAAAATTGTGCCTAATATCATGCTTTTATATGTATAGATTTAAAATACATACAATCATATTTAATTTTAATGAATCCATACCTAATTCATGATAAAAATATAATGTAGAAACCTAATTGAATTTGTCGGTGAGAGTAATGTGGATAATGATATCAACAACGATATATATGTATGTGATCTATCAAATATAGAGAACTTTAGATACCGTTTTTGTTTTTCTTTTTTTATGGGATCAAAAGAAAATAAATTCTAATACACTACATAATGTTTACGTTCTTTACAAATGGGACCATAACTCATTCTTGTATCTTTCGTCTAGATTTTAATAATTTCAATGCGACCCTTCATCAAATCAAAATATTATTTTAGATATTTACACAATAAACTTTCATAACAATTATATCAAGAGATGACAAAAATATTTGTGTCTGCGGGTATTCGCGACAGATAGTTAGTACTCGTAGGTAGTTAGTGGGTATTTTAATACTCGCTTATAAATGGGTCGAATGCGGATATCATGTTATGAATACCCACAGATATAATTTAACTACAAAAATTTAAAATTAAAATTTAATTTATATTTTATTAAGTTAAATTTAATTTGTATTTAATTTTATTTATATTTTTGTAATTTTTTTAGATTTTTTTTTTAAATTATAAAATATATATTTTTTTAAATATCCACGAGTATCAATGGACACCTGTAGTTATCTATGAACACTCGTGAGTATTTTTTAACGGGTATCCGACGGATTGAATTTTTTTGTTGCAGGTCAGATAGGGATAAACACTATCCATGCCTGATGATCTGACCTATTCTCAACCCTACTTATATCCTTAGTCATAAATCTAATATTAACATATCACTTTATAATTTTAACTTATCATATATTGATCCTATACATATTTAAATAATATATACGTGACCCAAAAGTTTTAAAATGTAGTCCCTCAACCTCGAGCACTAGTGAAAAAAATAATAAGTAATAACCTATCCGTACAAAATCTCTTAATCTCGAGTAAAAATAAAGAAACTATCATATAAATCATTAAATAACCTAACAATACACTTGGTATCACATTATTTGTATTGTATACATTGTGTAGTTTATCAGTTTATCATTCTAATTAGCAAATTGTGTAGTTTATCATTCTAATTAGCGGTTTATTCCAACATTAAATCTCATTTTATTTTCAGAGTTAGGATTTGTGACTACTTGCATGTTACTAATTGAGTAGCCAACTAGATAAATGAATATGAATGACTCGCAATATTAGTAGAATGGTTATATAAGTCCTAACGCTATCACTCAACTCAAGAACTAGATAAGTGAAGGAACACACATTATATTAGCTGAGTAGCCAACTTGATAGGGATGTATAAGTCCTTGCACTATTAGTCAAGTCGCCAAGATAAGTGGGATGACTTAGTCACTCACTTGTTCCATCTTTCATGATATTTATGCTTTGTACTAGTAGATTTACCCACATATTAGTTTTTCTATACTTGAATAAGTTAGAAACAAATTTTGTTATCTTTTTTAGTTTTCTGTTTTCGCGTAGTTTTATACTTTTTGTATTCTTTTGAGTACCAAATTCAATAAAAATAAGATTTACCAAAACTAAGACTTTGTATGATTTTTTGGGACGTTTCACAAATTACTTTATTTTCTTGTTTTGCTTTAATTTTTATTTATTTGTGTTGAGTTACCAACAAGATATGTGGGTAAGAGTCACACACTATTAGTCAAGTAACCAACTAGACAAAGGAGTAAAAGTCCTCACATTAATAGATGAGTTGCTGATTGAAATAGGAGATGCAAAAGTCCTTACCTCAATCACTTAATAAGGAACATAAAAGTCTTGTTGCCCTGTTGGCCGAGTAACCAATTGAATAGGAACATATAAATCATCACACTATAGCTAACTAAATAGGTGGATGTATAAATCACATGCCATTAGATCTAAGTAGAAATGAAATGCAAAAGGAGTTTTCGACCAATATATATAAAGGGTAGGGTTTTGTAAAAACTTCATTATTCAATAGGTTTCATTAAAATGGATACAATCCATTAGTGTGAAAGGTGGAGGAATAAGTCACATGTTATTAATCGAGTTACTTTAACTATTGAAATTGATTAAGAATGACAATTAGATATTGTTGCAAAATGAAAGCTAGGAAGTCACAATAAATGCATACTATTAGTCAAAATATATTTCTAATTTTACTTGTACAATTTTTTTTAAAAAAATAAATAAATTCCATAATTTTTTAATTATGATAAAATAATTAAAATACTATTATTTTATAATTTTTCAATTCTATTTTATAACAAATGCATATATTTAAACAAATTAAAAATAGATCAAGTGAAGAGAAAAAACATAAATAGTAATGGATAAGTGTTGTTTCAAAAGTTGAAGATAACCGGTGTTATAAAATTGTGTGTAAAAACAAATTTTAAATTTAATTTTATAAAATCAAATTGTACGATCAAATCTGTACTTAATTATATATTATAAATTTATTTATCTCGAGGACTACTTCTTTATATTACAAGACTCTTGAATTAGAACATTTAAAATCGCTTGTCTTTCTTATTTCCAAGAATCCTTAATATTGATTTGGTTGTAGTTACAAATGTTAACTTTTCTAAGACATAGTGGTTAAAATTCCTCCATAACTAAAGTTTATTGATGAATCATCGCCCTTCTTGATTTCTTTTCTTGACTGTAGGAGAAGTAATCTTGATAATTTTGATTGTAAGAGATACTATATATATGGTTAGTATTACGTTGATAATTAGGTTATAGTATATAGTTTAATACTAGAAAAATGTTATTTTTATTACTTTCATAATTTCATAATAGTGAGAGAAATATATTGCTATAACTTTTTCATCTTTTTCATGCAGCAACTGAAGTTAGAATCCGCAAACATGGCAGAGAAGATTCGGCTTCTTGAAATATCTAAAAGGTCACTCCTTATTTAATGCTTTCTTAATTATCCTACTACCTCTTGTAAGAGGTTTTAGTGCTGCTGCCACATTAATTACTCAACTTTTGGGAATGATTCTATTGGAGTTCTTGCCTGAAATGTGCTGCACTAGGGTCTACAGTTTTTGATTAGTTATTTGAGATAATCATAAAAAAATGAAGCGCTCTAGTTGCTTTCTATGATTAAATTAATGAATAAATTCAAAGGACACAATTGAGAGATTTTGATCTGGCTCATTCAGGCTCAACTATACATGGAACAGATCGATCAACTACGATCCCAGGTAACCCTGCTTCATTCATTCACCTGCTAATTACATTGAAAGGTTTAACACTGTTACATGAATCCTTTACCTTTAGACCTGACACATTTTCCCACTGAATTCAGGAGACTAACTTGCTCCAAGAGAATGCCAAATTAACTGAAACGGTGAGATTCTTATCTATCCTGCTTTTCATCCATGTTATTCATTATCCCTCATCTTCTATATGTCCAAAACAAAATGAAACACTTGATATACATTTTAGTTTTGGTAACTGCTTAATTAAAACGTTTTGTTAATTCCTTGATATTTGACTTATGGTTGATCATAGAATTTTTATATTTTATTTTTGTATCACTTTCAGAAATATATTTACTTTACAACCCAATTTAATAATATAAATAAATGATCTTAAACATTTCTCATGATCTTAATTTACTGATTCTACATTTTTTTTAGTTGTATATTTAATTTGGAGATAAATTCATGTGAATGGAGTTTTCCCCCTTCCCTTCTGTTTGAAACAATTTTCTTTTTATTCTTTTCATGATAGCAATCATCTTGAGTTTTATTGATGTCACTCAACTTACTTGGACTATCATCCTACTAATCCTGTGTTAGAAATTAATTCAATGAGTTTTATTATGTTAATCAGTACAACAAACGTAATAAATAGTGTGTCATGCACTATTAAATTAGGATTGTGATCGCATGATTAATTTCTTCCCTTCCATTATTAAAAGTGATACACTGTATATGAACAAATAATATTCATTTCTATCTTTTAAGTAACATTTTTATAATTGGGAGACACAAGTAAGGGATATAGGTGATTTCATTTGTACTTAATTATAATTATTTTTCTCTTTTACATAGGCAAATCAAAATTAATTTTTTATACTTTTAATGTATCTTTGATATCATACTTGTGTATAGTAGTATACCCTGGAGAAAGAGTTATCTCTATTGTTAGAAATATAATGAGGATAGACAATTCAACACTCTTGATGTTTTATTTAAATTATTTTTAGAAACTTTAATAATTTTCTTAGACTGATTTCTCAGAGAAAAAAAAAATACTCGATCTAAACAAAATGAAACACCATATAACTAAATGCTTCATATATCTGGTGAGAAAAGTATCAAAGTTGACTTCTTAGCACAGAAAATCCTTGTTGAGAGAATTATTCCTATTATATGTATCGTGAATCTTCTATACTCAAATAGATTCCTTTCCTATGTTCCAGTAATCTAAACTAAAAACCATACATACGTATAAATCATAAGTAAAGTGAATCAACTATAAAAAACCATTTGTTAAGGCCAACGTTTAGATTTGAAATTTTACCTCAAACAATTTAGAGAGACAGCAGTGAAATGAAAGCATATAGTTGGATATAATAGCATGATGAAATGTTTAGTGTAGGAAAGGGTGACCACCCTTTTCTAAGGTATTTTTGTGATTAATGGCAGTGGAAGAGTACAGAAAAGACAGCTCAGAAGCAATGGCCTAGGCACTACACAGAAGTTGAAGCAGAAGAAGAAGCAGCACCTTACTGTTCGAGTAGCCAGAGTTTAGAAGTGGATACAGAATTATTTATTGGATTGCCAAAGCAGGGTTTCTCATTGTAGGTACTTATATATATTACTCCACTAATCACTTTTCAAGATTCATGACAAATCACAGTGATAATAAATGATCATATATATATATATAATATTCATGACAAATCTTATTCATTTGAATTCTAGATAAATAAGGTCATTGCATGCAGAAGAGAAGATGTATACACGTATGAATTAAGAAGACACAGGAAATGGAGTCTTTTGATTCCGAGTTTGTACAAACCATAGTCATGTTTATTCTCTTTCCCTCGATCTTTCGGGAATGCATAGTGTACGATACAGTTCATGGAGTATCTAACCTAGATTAAGTTGTTCTGCTACCATATATATTAGGAGTATTTCTGTTAGAATAAGAGTTACATATCACGTTTCAGAGTTAATCACTCAATCAATGTAAACGTGATTTTTATAAGATCAGCTTTTATAATAAAATGGCATCAGAGAAGGCTATTTTGTCTTTTTATTTTATTTTCTTTTCATCTTAATTTTACCTTGTTATTGTGCTGTATCAGTGTATAACTTTAACGATTATATTAGCTCTGAACCATATGATTTTAGGTTATGGTCTAAACTTTGGTAGAGAAAATGGCACTTGTGTTTGCCTCTGAAAAGTTATCCATTCCTTGGCTAAGATAGAAAGCCAAGCTATACCTATTTCAGAATTCTATAGTATTTATTTGAGAATGTTGATGTGCATCATGTTAGTTTTATGGTATATAGGAGTATTAAAGTGAACAAAAGGTTCACTTATAGAGAAATTGGTTATAAACATGAATAGATGTTTATTTTAACTTGGTTAATTTTTGTAGTCAGAAATGTTATGATTTGACAGTGTCAGTTAATTATTTAAAAAAATATAATTAAAATATTAACTTATTTTATCAAGTAAATATTGTAAAAATAGTAAGTTGAAATCAAAGTCTCAATTTAAATAAACAAAATAAATTAAACATATACATTACTAAAAGTAATAAATAATTATTATAAAAAGTAATAAATAATTAATAATATTAAGTTCAGTTAAATCTATATTTAAAAATTAATATATTTATTTTCAATTTGATTCATTTCTATTTTTACACTTCTAGTATATGTTACTCCCATAAATGTGGTATTCCACTGCAACACAAATTATAACCATTAAAATAATCATAATTAATTACATGCAATTATTGAATATATCAACTTTGTTAGACTTAAAAAATATATAAGTCAAAACAAATTAAAAATTCAAAAATTATACTAACAATAAAGTAGTTGATAAATCAATTATTTTTAATATTTGAATAGATAATGGAGATTTTATATTATAATATAAAGTTAAATTATAACATAAATATGTGTTCAACATACACCAACAGAATATGCAAACTTTACATTTGAGAAATAAAAAAAATGAAGTGTGTAGGTATTCTGAACAATATGTTAGTAGTGGTTTGAGTCTAATAATTAATTGAGGTATTTTTAGAAATATTCTATTTTTTAAACTAAAATAATAACTAGCTCATTCACTTCATTTTTTTTTTGTCTGCATTCCCCCTAAAACCTTTGAAACTCAAGTAATATAAGTCCATACAAACGAAAAATATAGGCAATAGAAGTTATAGCCTTTTAAGTAAAGCTGTTTCTTTCTCCTGCAATCCATCAAAATTCTTCATGCACATTAGACTAATTTTGGAAATACAATTCCACCTCTATTCCAGATCACAATTTTCCAAAGCCTATAATTCTGTGATGGGGTGCAGAAAGAAATTTGATGAAATGCAGAATAAACCAGACAAAAAGAAAGTAAAATTAAATTAGCTAAGGTTTGCAATTGGGCCTAAATAGATCTATCAAGAGGGAATGAATTGGGGGAAAGTTTTGGAGAATATAGCATAGCATGTAACAAACATTGCGTTCATTTTATTTTAAATATTGAGAGACTATTTCTGAGTTATGTTCAATTATTATTTTGCTTTAGATATAGGAGAGTTTTCCAAAGCTTACAACAAAAGAAAAGTATGAATTATAATATGAAGTATATTTGTTTTCATGTTACTGAGGGACGGATAAGATAGAAATCGTGATAATGCTTCCTATATTTTTCTTCTGTGAAGTTTTACAAAGGTTGTCACCTCTTTCGTTTCATTTACCATCTCAATGAATTGAAATGTAATGAAGAAAACTAACAAGTAAATATAATATCACACGTTTTAATTAATTTTATCTTTTCAAATAAATATTTTTTGTGGAAAAACATGTTTGTTAAACAGTTATTTATTACAAGTTAAATATTTTAATAATTGTAATTGAAGGGGAGGAATTCAGCCTACGGATCCCAGGATCAGTGCATGTCTGTTTCCATTGGCCTTATTTGTTTTTAAGAGAAACAAGGGGAAAAAAAAATATAAAGAATTTCAACTACTTGTCTAAGAGGAGAATTGAAAAGTGAAGAGTTTGTCTAGGAAATGTACAATAGAACCCTTTAAACAAATTACCATGAAAAGGGGAGCAGAGAAAATCTCTGTTTTTTTTTCTTCTTTTGGTTCTTCAAAATTTAATAAAAAAATATATAACAAGAAAAACCAAAAGAATATTACAATAAAATATTATTTTTTAGAATAAATTTAATTTTAAATATAATTAAAGAGCATTTAGTATAAAACATTTCTCATATAATATATTAATATTTTCAAAGGGCTGTCTTTGCAATAACAAATATATACACAGTAGTGATAGAAAAGAAAATAGATATTTGTTTTCTATTTTCCCTAATTTTCTTTCTCTATTTCATTTACGATCCAACTGTAACATAAATCTCAGTTTTGAAGCTTCATCAAATCCCTAGCGCTATGAGTAAAATTGGTTCATATGGCAAGGGGTTTATATAAATAGTTTTATTTGGTCCATTTTTAGATATAGAAGTTTAACCTGCCTACACACTAATTCTGAAATTGGGCTTTAGTTTTCATCTCAAGGGTACAAGGCCGACATGTAAGAGGCCCACATCGTACAAAATCAATTAGTGAGTCTATATATGTATGTGAGTGCATGCCCCCACACCTCTGTCTCATATTTTTTTTGGATAATTTGCATGAAAAAGAAATGGGGCCTCATCCATAATTTCATTTTATTTCCATTGCTCAACAATGTTTGTTTTGAAAGATGAAAAATCCAAAGGGTAAACCTTTCATATATATATCCCGACAGTACTATCACACTCTCATACACATACTCACACATATATATTTATATATATTTATTTATTTATTTGTGCTATGTAAATGTGATGCATGAATGTGTTTGCTCCATTAGGACCCTTTAATTTAAGTGTTTTAGCCATAACAGAGGTGTCAATTTTTGTTGTCATCGTACACCTAGGTACCCTCCTGTTCTGGCCTTATTCGTGTACGTTTTTCATCCTTTCAAAACGCAAATCTCAAAGCCTTGAGACAAAGAATGATAATATAAAGAACTGAGAAACGCGAGAAAAGAAAAATATAAGGCGATGAAAAGATGTAAATGATAATATGAAATTATATGGCAGACACTGCAGACTATTGATTCCAACACAGTATATTAGTTTTTTGGGAGTTTTCAAATCCCCCGCGAAACAGGACCACTTCAAATTTTGAAGAAGGCTCAGGAATGATGTAAGAGTCAAAAATGTATCATGTGAAACTGAATCTATTTCTGATGATGACATCATGTGCTCAATTAAAAAATCTATTAAATGTTGTCTCATTTCAATGATGCAAATCTATATAACGGATATATTACCATGTTCCTTTTCAAAATACCTACATCATTGTTTATTTATTGACACCAATAGTTTTTTTAATGCATGAATCATGTTATCATGTCAGTCATCATGCCATATCCAACCATTTGATTTGCGAAAATTAGTACGTTGAGTTATTCATGTAATTTAATTCTGAGGTAAGAGATTGAGAAGATTGAGCACCGAGCTTGTTGTTTAATTTTGATGTAATCAAGTTTTGAAGACAGGCACCGGGACCACTCTAGAAGTAGCCACGTTCGAAGAAGACGCCAATTTGAAGTTGGCAGCTATGAGAGAATTATAAGAAACGGATTTCGAATCTGAATAGGTGACAGAAGCATTTGAGAGCAAGAACTGGTGGTCCCTTTCATCATCATCATTACAAGTAGTAAGGTCATCCAAAATCCAAGTGATGTAAGATTTTACAAAAACCTTTTCAACGACCTGACAATGAGTGGGTAAATTTCTCAGCAGCAATAACTGAGTGATAATCAGAATCTGATTGCTTTGTGAAAGTTAAATACAATGTTAATTTTCAGAAACCTTGGAACTTTAGAGACAGTAAATATAATCAATGTTATTATATAAATAGACATGTGTATAGGAAAAACATTTATGGAATATAACAGAAATCACTTTGATAACTTTCACAAAGGATTAGTCCGTGAGAAAGGTATGTTTGGTTGACATTAAAAACAAACAAAAAAACTGTCTGCAAAGCTGCGTACACATTGTGGGGCGCATGGTGTACGAAAGTTAAGGAACTGAGGGGGCCCCGTCTTCGTTTCTGTGTCTGAGCTATTGATAACTCATTTTAAGTTGAACACACGAGTTGATATATCAATCGTGTTTGGAACCGAATTGGGTTGGTTTGGGACAGAGCCAAAGTTACTGAGACGATTTAAATGCTGTTGTTCATCCATGAACTGAAAAATATTGAATGGCATTGTATTTTGTTAGGTATTGCAAGAGACGTTTGGTACATAAATTGGAGAAAAGAATTTTAAAATGAATGGGTGTGTTTCTGACATTAGTGTTGTGCCACAAATTAACACAGTCAAATCCCCGCCTCTGTTGTTGCCTCTGCATTTGTTATTGCTCATACGGATTAGGTGCTCTATTATTCATTGCTTACTTCCATTCTGATATCAAAGTACTACTACTATTCCTTCTCTGTTAATTTCAGATTAAAATGCATGAGAGTATAATATATGTCACATTCTACGCTATCAGAATAGTCTAATTAGTTTTAATGCCAACGTTATTTTTTGTTTGATTAATTATGCAGGTATCTTTGTGTTAGTTGAGATGATTCAGTATCCTGGTGAAATTAGAGGCTTGATTGCTTAAAATACGAAACAAAACCCTGAATCATCGTATTTCGTTCAATTGTTGTAACTGCAATCATTTTACCTATCTCAACGTCAAACAATAGTATTGTCCAAGAAGGTAGAATTTTTGTTCTATCCTTTTTTTGGTAGCCGTCGTTCTCCTTTGGTAATTCCATCCTCCCGTTTTAAGGGTATCTTACTTTGGACTACCCTACGTTTCATCTCAGCAGCATTCATACTTTACTGCAGTGCGTAGGATGTGGACCCCAATATTAGGGTGATTGGTTTTTAGTTTCGACACTATCATTCAAATTTCATGTATTTTCCATAAAAATAACAGTCATTCAAAATAGATTCAATTTTAACCGGATCATAGATTTGTCGTCTATTTGTTTTGACAGGAAAACAAACATGCACTATATACAAACTAAACTTAAATTTTTAAAATTAATTGAAACTTTAATAATTGTATTAAATATTTATCTTTAGGGATATAAATTTCTTTACCCACCCCAAGTAATTTTATTCACATTTTTCAAGTCATGATAATACAGATTTTATTTATTTTTCGTGAAGATATTTTGAAAAATTGAATGGAAGCTAATAAAAATGAAGATGTGTACATATAACTCAAAAAAGATTAAAGAACACATGTTTCAAATTTGTTATATTGATCTTATCTGATCCGTGTGTTCTGAGCATTCGGTTTAACTTTTGCCTATGTCATACGGTAAAAAACACAGACACGGGGTGATGATGATGATGATTGTCGAGATGCAAAACACAACACGCGGTTATTCGTTGTTCGCGCCAGACGTACAGAGAAGAAGCGCCACGACCACCCGCACCCCGAGGACCAACCGCCAGCGATCACGACAAACCTCACGGCGTCTTCACCACCACCCCCTCCGCCGCACTCCACGACCACTGGGTCCCACAGCAACGCCACCACGCGTATCCCCCACCTCCATTTTTCAGTGGTTCTCTCCCACCCACCCTTTGGACCCTTCACTCTTTCACAGTCTGGAGCGCTACCCAACATCCCATTCCTTTGTCTCTTTCCCAGAAGACAGCAAAGATTGCGTCTTTGAAGGGAGACACAAGCTGGGTTCACACTGCAACCATAGATAGCTGTTCCGTGTCCCGGAGATTCTGGTTAGGCCGAAGCGTTCCAGAGAGGGTTTTGGAGGGCATTGATGGTTTGGTAGAGATGGAAGAGATGAGGAAAAAAGAGGAAGAAGAAGGGATAGTGTAGTGGTTGGTGTGTGAAACGTTAACCGTTATGGTTGGTGGAGTGAACGGCGTCGTCTGGAAAGGAAAGTGTGGAGAGGCCATGGGAGAGAAGATTCACGTGATGAGTGAGAATGAGAAGCCGTGGCAGTGGGTCCCATTTTCAAAACATGAAAAAAAGAGAGGGCCTCACACCTTGTTCTGTAAAACTCATGATTTTCTTGCAGAGGTTTCCGTGTCCTTTGCTTTTTACCCTCCCTCTATCTATCTATATCCTAGGTTGCTCTATATTGTAAATTTCATTCTTTTTATTTTTGTTAATATTTATTTGGTTTATAGTTCCAGGAAATTCAAACCAGTCAATGGATTTTGCTTTACCTACAGTACGAGGAAGCAGATTGACATGATGAAATTAGGTACATCAACGCATATTGATTGACACATGGTTCCCCACTATTTAAGACATAAAAAAGTGAAAATGAAATAATGTTTGCGGATTCATTTCCAGATTATCTACATACCACTTTCAATCAAGTTAAAAATAGTATTGAAAATGAAAATGAATTAATGCGTCAAAGATATCATTATATAAAAGGTTATTTCCAACAAAATCAAAACAAGTTGATCTCATTCAATCATACGAGAGTCCAATCACAGAAGAAAACAGAATTTTCCTTCAAGATATTGAACTTCAGATTACTTAATTATTTATCATATGACTTTACTCATAATTTTATTTTAAAAATCTCTTACTTACTCTACACTTTATATGGTTATCTCTTTATCTTCTTCTAAAAGTATTCATCATTATTAATAGATATTTAATAATTAATTTATATGTTTTTTTTTCATGTAATTTTTTTTTTCTAAGATGTATGAAAAATTTTGGCAGTTCATAAAGAAATTAAGATTTTATACCCATTAAACATTAACTAAGAGGTGAAGAGGTTTCAATAATAGTTTGCACAAAAGAAATATTTCATACCGTCATACGCCAATTATATCAATCCGTTTTCCTTCGTTTAAGAACATAAAAATAATGTTTCAAAAAATATAATTTGTTTTATTTTCTGAAGATGGATAACAATATGATATGTTTTAACTTAGATATAAAGTGGATGGAACAATAGATTAGTGCAGAGACACTGTTATCGTACCACAAAGAAGAAAAGGTAAGATTTATAAAAAGGATGCCTCACCTTTTGAACAAGAACAAGAAGCAGGATAAAAAGGTGGAATATGCTCAGAGAATCATATTCTGTTTGGTTCTTACTCCGTGGAACTTTGAGATTGTAGTCTATCATGCAATAAAATTATTTTAAAAAATAAATAAAAGGAATTTTTTGCATGAAAACGTTTGCCAACTTCGATGCAAGCATTTTTTTTTCTTTTTCTTTGTTGGAAACAAAAAGTTAAATGTTGAAAAGGAAATCAGCACAATAAACTTTTTCTTTTTCTTTTAAAAAAAAAGCTTCCGTCCAAAAGCAAACGATCCTTTTCTTCAAACCAAAATTTGAGAAAATGGAGACATGTTTGTTTGATACCCAGGAAAGAAAAGAAAAATAACATAAAAGCCAGAGAAATACTATTTGGACATTATTTTTGACAACTAAATTTAATAATAAAATATTGTATTTAAATAATAACAATAATAATAATTATATATAAAGTATTATGTAAAAGAAAGACGATAGATCATTACTCTGAAACAAGTAGGTAGAATCAAAAGCAAGTAACAAAATTAGACAGATAAAATAATTAGAGTAATTATATACAAAAACTTACTGTTTCAGTAATACTTACAATTGTTTGTATGGTCTCTCTTTTCTCATTGCAACGTATGTGAAGATTGGTATCAAACTTTAAGTTAAAAGATGGTTAAATTCAAAAAGAGATTGTGAAGAAAAGATAGTATGTGTGGGAGGTGAAAGTAAAAGTATAATAAGAAAAAAAGCGGGAAATTCAAACG
>Ga0214545_1008825_pt1 | contig 15782 bp, 5 predicted proteins | sample CNSS4metaG_FD_160064 | JGI IMG/M metagenome (GOLD analysis project Ga0214545, IMG submission 160064) | Root nodule microbial communities from cowpea collected in UCLA plant growth center, Los Angeles, California, USA - CNSS4 | ecosystem: Host-associated > Plants > Roots > Nodule | place: USA... | reverse complement strand
AACAGATGTATTTCTTTTCAGATTTTTTTTTGTTTTGCTTAACTTTCCCTTTCCTATCTTCTATCTTCCCTTCTCCTCTCCGCGAATTTGGTTGCAACTATGCAACAGACAACTCTGCAAGGCGTCCGCGTTCCACTTTTTCAGCAGCACAAACGTCTCTTTTCTGCATCCAGAGAGAAGGCCGTGTCCGGCAAAAACAAAGCTTCCGACACCGCGTCGTGTGCGCTTCCGGCAAGTGTCCGTGTCCGGTGCGCCTCCGACGCGGGGAAGCGTGGCTCCGACGCCGTGTCGGAGCTTCATAGACTGATCCAGGTTAGTTTTTTATGACTTTGGCATAGTGGCTATATTCACATTCTAACGTGATTTGACTTGGAGTTGTTTCAAGTTCAGCTTAAGTTGTTGGGACTGTCTTGTGTCCTATTGGTGCGAGGTATCGTTAACATTTGATTTTTGTCTCTTGGTGTTACATATGATCCTGGTAGTTGTTTTTGAAACACTGTTCCTTTTAAACACTGTCTTGTGTCCTATTGGTGCGAGGTATCGTTAACATTTGATTTTTGTCTCCTGGTGTAACATATGATCCTGGTAGTTGTTTTTGAAACACTGTTCCTTTTAAACTTTTCCATTGATATTAACTTTTTAAATTTACCTGTTAAGAACATTGCAATGTCTGTATCTAAAGCCGTTGTTGACTTGCAATTTTGGTTTCCTTTGCCATTCTTGCTTTTTGCCATGGCGATTTTCGTATCTAAAGAGAAATTTATTTTTAATTGTTTGGTTTGAATTTGAACACCAAATACATGTATGTTTTTTTATTTTTTATTGGATTAGATTGTATGTGGATTTGAACTAAGTGATTGATTGCCAAAAGATAAAGGATGCGAGTATTATATCTTACATCAGGAATCTTTTGTTAATCTTGAGTTTAAGCCTTCGACCAAAAAGGGCACATTGAAATTACAAATCTAGGTGTTGGCTGAGTAACCGTTTGACCAAAATTGATAGGGCAAGGAAGATGGGCCTAGACACTCACAATAAGCCTAAGGTTTGGAGGGTGCATGAAAGGAGGAAAAAGGGTGTGAAAAGTAGTGTTGTGGTGGCAAAAGATGTAACCGAATCAATTAAGGAATGAGAGGGATAGGGAGAATATGGGGAAGTAAAATAAGAGGTAGTGGGGAGAGAAAAAAATCCGGTTAGGAGTGGGAATGTTGTTTCCTTGAAGGAGCTTGCTCTGTGTTAGTAGGATTGTTAACCCTACTGTATTTCTGATACATTTTTGAATAATAATATGGACAATACAAATTACACAAAAAGGAAAAATGTGATGAAATGCTTAATTTTTGAAAGTTCAAAAAGGTTGAACCACATTGTTAACTTTTGATTCCCTCTGAAGGCCAACTTGTATCCATTATTACAGGTAGTTTTGCTTGTTCATACAATTGCTTTCTTTTTTTGGACCTTTCTTGCTTGCTTAATAGCTTTTTGGTAACTTCAACTTCTTGTTATGTTGCAAAATTCCAATTGTGTGTTGTTAGCATTCATTTGGATCTTGATATTATACTTTAGTTTTTTGTTGGTTTCTCTGTCTTAGCCAATCACTGTTTATTTAATAGGGCTTGTAATTCCATATCAAGTTCACAATCCTGGGCAACAACATTCTATTCCTATGCCTAATCAATCCCAGGCGCGCTAACAACTTATGCAAAATAATATTGTCGCACTGATTTTTACTTTGTTCATAATCCCATACCATAGATTGTTTCATAGATCGCCCCATTCAACCAGCCAAGACACTGAAAACACAACAAAGCAATGAATCATAGTAAAATTGAAATTGAAATGATTGAAACAAAATTGAATTATAGTCATCTAGTTAAAACTAAATTTTCTTTGAATTATTTTTGAATTACTATATGAATTGTTTGAACTATTACCAATGGACATAAGATTATGAAATTGAAGTAGTTTTACTTCAAGAAATATATAGCTTTTCTTTTATGTACCTTGTTACCAACCAGAAAAGGCCGATCTCATTGGCTTTATTTTAGATAGATATTTTCTTCCATATTTTTTGTCTGGCTCCTATTTTTCTTACATTTCTGTAGATTTGATTCTAGGATGTCTAACTACTTATGTTGTTTGTAAAATAAATCAAATCATGCATTTGTATTCAATGTAAAAGATAGAACTTTGGTACAATGCACACTTCAAACATAAAACGGAATAGATAAATTCTGATGTGATTTTATATGAAAAAAGAATTAATCTTAAGTAGTTATTTATGGCACAAAAGTTCAAGATAAGTAAAGCAACATAGGTTCTTATTCAGTAGTATCTAAGCTAAACACCAAAGGAGACTTTATAGCTATAACGTCTCCTTTGGTGTAATCTGATCTAGCAATAACTATAGCTATAAAGTCTCCTTTGGTGTTATCTGATCTAGCAATAACTATAGCTATAAAGTCTCCTTTGGTGTTTAGCTTAGATACTACTGAATAAGAACCTATGTTGCTTTACTTATCTTGAACTTTTGTGTCATAAATAACTACTTAAGATTAATTCTTTTTTCATATAAAATCACATCAGAATTTATCTATTCCGTTTTATGTTTAAAGTGTGCATTGTACCAAAGTTCTATCTTTTACATTGAATACAAATGTATGATTTGATTTATTTTACAGAGAACATAAGTAGTTAGACATCCTGGAATCAAATCTACAGAAATGTAAGAAAAATAGTAGCCAGACAAAAAATATGGAGGAAAATATCTATCTAAAACAAAGCCAATGAGATCCGGAATTTTTTGGTTGGTAACAAGGTACATAAAAGAGAAGCTCTTTATTTCTTGAAGTAAAACTACTTCAATTTCATAATCTTATGTCCATTGGTAATAGTTCAAACAATTCATATAGTAATTCAAAAACAATTTTGAGAAAATTTAGTTTTAACAAATGACTATAATTCAATTTTGTTCAATCATTTGAGTTTCAATTTTACTATGATTCATTGGTTTGTTGTGTACCAATCTTACCTGAGAAACATCTAGTACTAAAAGAGCACCCCACACCAACCTAATACTTTAGGTACCAATCTTTTGCTAACCTCACATTTCTACTCAACACGTTCCTAACCTAACAAATACTATGCCTGCAAAGAATCTCAAATAAAAGTAACCAATATCATGTTAGTCAATGTGTAAAACAAAATCCTTGAGTGTAAGCTCATTGACACTAGCATTTCACCTAATCAAGCTTCAACTCAAATTGCTTCAGTCAATTTTTGAAAATTATTTGCCACACTCCAGCATCATTTTCTTCAAAAATTAAACCAAAAACACACATGACCTAAAATCAAAGCAAAAGTGAAAACATAAACCAAATGAAATCAAAACAAAAACGAAAAAAAAAGACCCCATTGATTTCGTTACTTTGTTCTCCTTTCCCACCCTTTTCGTTTTGATATTATCTCTGTTTTTTTCTTTTTCAGGCTCTTGTATCTGGATGTTCCGCAGGAGGTTTAGATACTATTATATATTGTGATGAATTTCGGGAATTGTTTGCTAGAACCACAAGAGTAAAATAGTAGATTCTGCAGAACTATGAGGAGAAAAATGTTGTAAACAAAATCTGCAGTGAGGCATTGGTGCTTTCTCTTTGACGATATCCTCCCTTAATTGACACAAGTTGCAATCTTTTATTTGCAGTTCATCGGAGGATGTGCAAGAGATGTGGCAACATGAGGCGATTGGCTTGCTCCACCTGCAAAGGAACCGAGTCTATTAGAGAAGGGGGATTACTTGGTATGAAGCCTGTTAAGGATTTATTTGAAACACTTGATAACACTGAATCACAGGTGAAGCAGATAGCATGTGTAAAATGTGAAGACAAAGGTTATTTTTCATATCCTAATTGTTCTGATCTATAATCATTGTGGTTTATCTTCTCCGCCTCCAATTATAACAATGTGAATTATGCTTATAACTCCTCATACGTGCATTTGTTTGGTGTGTAGAAGACAATAACAAATAGTGAAGTGATAATGTGGGAGCAATAATTCTTATTAATAAAACTTGAATAACAGGGTTAGAAAATTTTGACAAAGTATTTTTAATAGTATGAATTTTAAGCTCTTTTCCATGTGTCAATTTAGAGCTCTGATTTTGTGGAAAAAGCTGTGGACCTAGCAGCTAGAGTATTAATAGCATTCAAATTCATTGATTTTATTTTTATTATATTAATTATATTAATACTATAACACTTTTTCTTTTTATATAATTTCTTTGTCTTGTGAAACTGGTCCATAATAGAACAAAATCTGTTAATAGTTAATTGAATGTTTTTCATATTGATGTTTGAATCTAAATGATGAGAAACATTCATAAACTATTGGAGTTCTTTGAGTTACTCAGACCACTCTAACTGAATTCCTATTCAATGACAATTATTTGTTGCGGCTGAATTATTTCTTCCTATACTTTTCTGAGAATATTTTTTTACTTGTGTTTGTATCCATTGGCAAGTGCATATGAACTTGCTAAACATAGAGATGGTCGTTGGGAATGGGCAATTGCCCCAGGTGTCTCACCATCATCAAGATATCAGCATGCAGCGGTTTGATTCAATCTATATTATTTTATTCACATTTTTCTTTAGTGGCTGCATCACAGAGTTATGCGTAATATATTTTCAGTAACAGGGAAAAGTATTCTGCATACAAGTTACTCCAAATATATAGGCACATTTTTTGTTGGATTCAATTTTCTCCAGGTAGTTGTTGCTGTAGAGACTGGTGGTGCATTAGGTGAATTTGGTCAATTCACAATTATATAATGTCGTTTTCTAGATTTTATTTCTGTATTTAAATTACTCCAGATTACTAGATTGTTTGTTTTAATGGAAATAAACAAGGAAATTGTTGTGTCAATGTGAGTTTATTGTGACAAATGGAACATAAAAGGAGGGGAAAGAATATAAAACTATTTTTAATACTGAAAGATTTCTTGCAATGATTGATTGATTAATTTTAAATGGGGCTGCACTAGAATCAAATCAATTGCACGGTGTTTTGAACTATGTGGTTGGGTTTCTTTGTTACAATCTTGTTGCAGAATTTTGATGAGGTCTAGGCTACTTACGGTCTTTTTCTTGTTGCAGAATTTTGATGATGTCTTGATTCCTGAAGACCATGTAAGTAGGAGCTATAATGACACTTACTATGTAGACCCTCAGACTGTTTTAAGATGCCACACAAGTGCTCATGAGGCAGAATTATTGAGAAGTGGTCACACTCATTTCCTTGTTACAGGAGATGTTTATCGTAGGGATTCAATTATTTGCAGCAACAGACTTAAAGAAATGCCTTGAGGGTCTAGCAAGTCATTTATTTGGTATTTTGAAATGGTCGGTAGACATACTTCATTATTAGTTGCTGCATTTTAATATTAATGAGGCTTTGTAAGATGAATTAGTTGAAGCGAAGAAACTAATTAATTTAAATCTTGTAGATACTTCATCTTTATTGCACATGTCAATGCATGCATTTTGTATTGTTCAAAAACACTCTTCAAATATTATTTAGTGTAGATATTTGCTTTATGACTTTTGACTTAGTGGTGATGGATGTTCTGGAAATATCCACTTCGAGGGTAAGGTTGTATACGTTTGACCTCTCTAGACCTGACACTGATAGGAGTTCTGAGCTTCCCTTTATGTTTTAACCAGTTCCAAAATTTATTAAAAATTGTAGGATAATATAAAAAAAATACATGTGCATAATTCATAGTCTTCCCTAGTGCAGTATTTGGATACAAAGGACAGGGGAAGAGGGATTCTAATGGAAAGCACGAGTGTGTTAATGAAGAAATTTACCAGTATATACTTAGAAGAGTCAAATGAAGCTATTAGTTTAGGAGTAATTTGTTCTAATTAGTCAAAGGAAGAAACCACGTGTTGTGACCACACAAATTCATGATGTAGTCATCTTGAGATTCACAATGTTATTTGTTTAGTTCTTTTTGTAATATCGTCTCTAATGTATTGCTTCCTTTTTTATTTTTTTATATACAGTTTTCCAAGGGTCAATTGGGAGTCAAATTTAAGCCATTTTCAAAGGTAACAGCTACATGTCTAAATGGCTGCCTATACTTGGCTCATTTGTAATAACTTTTTTCCGAGTATGTTCACGTCTAGGAATATCTCTTATTCTTAGTCCTTAATGTGTCCTGCAATTGAAACTAGAAAGCTAGATGAGAAATATTCATGTGATTGAAAGTTAAGATGGTCTACAGTTAGCTGTAGACTTATATTTTTCACGGCTCTACTGCATTACTATGTTAAAAGCCTTGTAATGATTAAATTTGGGTAGTTAGTTATTTTATACTAATAACAAATTTATTGTCGTGAAATGATATCCATCTTCTATGTATTATGCTAAGAAGGCATTTAACTAAGTAATCTTTCCTAGATCTTGTCATTTATGTTCTCAGCATGTCTGTCTTTATTTTTATCTTTAGTGTTGAAGAATTTATATTTTTATTTCAATGGACACCTTGCTAAAATCTTGTTAGAACATTCTAATTCTTTTATGTTTATCTTTGAAGTATCCTCCTTGTTACAAGGACATGAGTTTCTGGATCAGTGAATCATTTACTAAACAATCTATGTGAAGTGGTCAGAGGGATAGCAGGGGATCTCGTAGAGGAGGTACATCTTTGAATAATTTGGCAGAACTTCTTTGCGACATTAAAACATTTGTTTGCATTTGTATTTAGCGGCTTTCTTTATGTTCAATGGCAACAAAGTGTGTATGAAATTAGCTGATCTAGTGTCGTTGACCCCGTTGACAATAATTTTGGACGCTGCATCTTTGGCTTTGCAATAAATCATCAAATTACCATACCCATATTATAAACCTACTAAAATCATTCAACCAGAAGCTTAAAACTTCACTTGCCACAATATTTATAGGCTGAAATTGATATGAAAAGGAAAAATGGAGTTCTGCTTTAGGGAATAAGTTGCCAAACCAAAACATTAGAAATGGCCTGTGCAATTAACATCTTGAATTGACAAACAAAGGCCATAACATGTATCTTAATTCGATGATAGACTACATAGCGGCAGCGGCTATACTGCTGGATCAGATGGAGATTCCTTAGTAGGCCTTAAGCAAGACTGGTGCATTATGAGGAGTTTATGAGAGAAAAAAGAGAAAGAAGAAGGAAGATAATTAAGGAGGTGTTGATGTGCGATACAGACCCAAATAATATTAAGTGAACTTGACAGCTTCAAATAAATGTAGGACCTAGTTGAGGGCATTATGTTCATCATTTTACGAAATATACACAGTTGTTAAGATAGGGAAAACAACTAAAATAGTCACAACTCCACCTTTATTAAAAGCTAAGTAGTAAAATGTGGCCGGTTAAGATCTAAAATTTCAGTTGTTCATTGAAAACTAAATGCTCTGGTTGAAAATAGTAAAATGCCGAGTAATCATGGGAATTTATGTATTCTTTCATTGCTCTGGTTGTGTATTGGTGTTTAAGCCTTTTTATTTGAATATCAACGTTGATAACCCCTTTATAGATTGCTGATTTCTGTTAATCCATTGTTCTTCTTTGACCTAAGTAGTTAAACTAGGATTGATAACCTTGGAGAAATTGTCTTTGTAGATTTGAGTGTATACTATATGACTTTTATGCTTGTTTGGTTTTAGCAAATAGAAAACTGGTGTTATTTTTGTCCTTTTTCAGTATTTTAGCATCTTCTATAGATTGTTATTATTATAATTATTAATAGAACTTGATTTTATGGCAAGTGGTTAGAGTGTGACTCTTGAAATTGGCAGGTGTTGCAGTTGAACTTAAAGTTAATGATAACAGTGAATTAGTTAAAGTTAATGATAACAGTGAATTAGTTAAAGTTAATGATAACGGTGAATTAGTTAAAGTTAATCTTACATAGATACCCCTTATCAGTTACAAACCTAAAGCATCCAAGTCTTGTGCTTCATCTGGTATCAAAACAAACTGGTTTCCTTTGTTTAAGATTTTTATAGATTAGGGGATTTGAATCTATAGTGAAATTATATCCATTTCACGTGTTTTCCTATATTATAAGAATTAGATTTTTTTTTTTTCATTTATGTTTTTTAAGTTGTGTAGAGTATATCCTCGAAATTTATGGAAACCTTGGATAATTAAAACTAGATTTTGTCTAATAATGCAATATAAGAGAAAAAAGTTAATTATAGAGTTAGTCTAATAATTAATAAATACGTTTTGGCATTTTAAAAATATTTTAAATAATTTTTGGTAGTTTTTAATTGTGAAAATATGATCTATTTTATAGTGATTTTTAACCGTCAAAATATGATATATTTTGTATTGGTTTTTAACCGTAAAAATATGATAAAATATAATCAAGTTAGGCTACATTTTGTAGTGGTTTTTAACCACTATAATATTTTTTTTCTTTTCTGACAACAATACCAACGAGTAAAATATTTTTGACATGTGTAATTGTGACGGTTATTTTAATGGTAAAAAATTTCATTTGTGACGATTTTTGACTGTTAAAACTTGTAATTTTAAGCTTCACAAATAACCATTTTTTTTGTAGTACTGGATGTAAAAATCTACTTCGTAAATCAAATATATTACCCTCTAAACGACTATCATGATAATTAACATTCTCATAATTAAAATGAGACAGTATAATTTCTCATAAAAAGATGAAATTTAGGTCTATTTTTTAAGGTTATGACTGAACCCTTGCCATTGAATGGACTGTGTAAATCATAGTATTCATTTATGGGTAAGGTCATTTTAAAGACTGAAGCATAACGACATTCATCTTCAGCCTTCAGGCAAATTCGATAACATTATAGGATAAGATAGGATAGTGAGTCCTCTTGGATATGTGCTTTTTCTTCACTGTAAGTAGCTGCTGGCCTACTAACCTTAGGATAAAACAATTTTTTCCCTAAAGAAAGGGTGTCAACATTGGGAGGTTTATTTTTTCTAAATAAATGGTGTTAACTTTGGTTAGTGTATTTTCTCGCCCCCTTTCCTAATTTATTTATTTTAATTTATACATTTTCTTGCAAATCTTGAATTTATTACTTTAGGTTCTTCCAATTTAGGATTCTAATTCATTTTCCTGCACTTCTAATTCATTCCATTATGTGTCTAAACTTCTTGTAATTTAGAAATTTTGTTGGATTTGGCTGCAGGTGCGGTGAGAAGCAATAAAAAGGAAACAAAAGTGGAACAAATAATTATGTTCTTCAGATAAGGTAATTTGTAATTCTGTATGAATAAAATTGTTATGATATATTATGTTTGCTAACTATGTAAGTGTAATTGTATGGTTAGAATGGTGTAAGAGTGTGACGATGAATTAGTTAGTGAATCTTGAAGTGAAATCATATCGCTTAAGCAAAAAATTGGTTGTGTTGAGTGTGAATTTAGGGATAACATAACATTAATTGATTTTTTAATATATGTTAATCATTATAAGAGTATGTCAGCTAATGCAATATCTTTGGTTGTGCTAGAGAAATTAGACTTGGTGAGTTTATTTCCCTTAAAAGTTTGACATGGTAGGAGTAATTAGAAAATAGAGGTTCTCGTAATTTTTTTTTTGCAGATTTAATGATGATTTTTTTTTCATAGTGATGCCTGCAAAAAATTATTATGAAATGAATTTCACTTATGTATTATGTTTATATTTAGTCTATTAGAGGATGATAGCTATCTTAATTTTTGTTATAACTAGAATTTATGTAGAATAATTGAGTGCTTGATTTCTAGTGAATGGCTTTTGAAAAATTAGGTATGAGTTTTTCAACTTCGAATTGTTTTGGAAAGATATGTTATGTCTTGTAGCCTAATTATGATGAATTATTATGCTAGTTAGGAATTTAAGTGTGATTGTATGATTAGAATTATGGAGTACGATGATGTAGTTAGCAATTTAGTTAATCTTCGAGTGAAACATATCAATTAAGTGAAAATGTGGTTATGTTGAACATGGTTTGATGACCACATAGCTTTGAGTGTTGTTTTTAAAATGGGCTACTCCTAATAAGATTCCAATATGCTGTATTTGCAATTACGTGTGAGTAATTAGTCTTGGTTAATATTTTTTTTCGAAATGTTCGACATGTTTGGGTAATTAAGAAATAGAGGTTTTTGTATCAATATAATGTTGATTCTTTTCATACCCGTGCTTACGAAAAAATTGTTGAGATAAATTTGACTTATGTATCGTTTAAAATGTTTCTATTTAGTGTAATAGAGGATGGTAGTTTGGTTAATTTTCGGTTGGATTAGAATTATGTAGATTAATTTTCAGCCAACTTTGTAGGATGTATTGGGAATTAAATATGAATTCTTGAACTTAGGATTGTTTTATCAATATATCTGTTATATATTGCTCATAATTGTGATGGGTTTCTATGTTGGTTAGGAATGTTAGTGTTATTGTGTGATTAGAATTGTTTTGTAATATGATGATATAGTTATTAGTAAGTGAATGTTCTAGTGAAAAAAACACATGATTTGAGCAAAAAAATTGGCCATGTTGAACATGAATTTAAGAATGAAATAACTTGTATAGACAATTGTTAGTAGTATGTAAATTCTCTCAAAGCGATATCTATAATTGTGTGTTAGTAATTAGAGTAGATCAATATTTTTCACTAAAGGTTTTACATGTTAGGTGTAATTAGAAAACAAAAATTCTTGTAAACCTTTTTAGTAGATTTGATGGTGTTTCTTAGTGACGCTTGTGGAAAATTATTATGAGCCAAACATGGTTCATGTATGGTTTGGAATTTGTTTATATTTAGTGTAATAAAGGATGATAGCATTGTTAATTGCCGTTGGGGGTTAGAATTTATTTAGAGTAATTGAGTGTTGAAATTCTAGTGAAATATTTTTTGTTGATTTAGCCATGAGTCTTGAACTTAATATTGTATTAATAAAAAAATTGTTATGTCTTGTTTGCTTAATTGTGATGTAGTATTATGTAGGCTAAGTGTGTAAGTGTGATTGTATGATTAGAATTGTGTAAGAGTGTGATGATGCAATTAATGGATTAGTTTATGGATTAGTTAATGAATCTCGAAACAAATTTATATCACTTGAGCAAAAAAGTGTTCGTGTTGAATGTGAATTTAGGGATACCATAGCTAACTTATCTTTTAATATATGTTAGTCATTATTAGATTACATTAATTCTGTTAATGTAATATCTATGATTGTGCTTGAGAAAATAAACCTGGAGAGTTTATTTCTCTAAAAGTTTGACAAGGTAGGAGTAATTCAAAAATAGAGGTTCTCATAAATATTTTTTGTAGATTTAGTGATGGTGTTTTTCTTAGTGATGCTTGTGGAAAATTATTACAAGACAAAATTCACCTATGTACTGTTTGACATATTTTATATTTAGTCTAATAGAGGATGATAATTGTGTTAGCTGTTGTTGTAAGTAGAATTTATTTCATTTGAGTGCTTTTATTTTGCATATTTGAGTTCTTAATTGTTATTAGTTCATTAGCAAGTTCATAGAGTTATGTTTTCATTATATTTGCTTGAGTTTCATATTCTATCTTTTGATTCTAATAGGTTTCTTTCCATTTTGATGTGCTTCTTATTCAAGTGCAACATATGTGTTGAAAATATGTTCTAGTGGTTTTTTTCTGGTGTTGAAAAATTATTGAGAAAAGTAGAAAAGAAGTTCACGAACAAAAAGAGCAAAAGAAAAAAATGATCAAAACAAGTGCACTAAAACCACTACTACCTTCTTTTGGATGTTTATTTTGCTTGCATTTGAAATTTGAAACTACTTTGAGGCTGTAAAATGGACTTTCTAGAACTATTGGTCTCAGTTTTGAGCTAAAAGAGTGACTATATGCACCATTAGCGATCAACCAAAGAGATAAATAAGCATCCTCTTTATTCAAGTTGTTTTTGGTGTTGTTCATTCATTTTAGTACATTTCTTTAGGTGATTCTCTTTGTTTGCTTAACCTTGGTTCTCTTTGTTTCCTTCTTGGTACTCTTGGTTTTGTCATACAAACTATCCCTTTGAAGTTAACCTTCTTTGTTTTTAAGCCTTTTCTTGATTTCTCTTCTTTGAGGTGAAATAACTTTTGCTTGTTTTATGTGTAGACTTTCTTTTGAGGTGAAATAACTTTTGAGGTAGCATCTTTGCGGTGGAAACCTAAAGGAGACTTGAAACCTTAGCGAAAGAGACAAGAAAAGGATGAGAGAAACACTTGGAAAGAAAAAGATGCGCACTTTTTATTTATTTGAGTTGTAACTTTTACTTGTTTTACTTCTTGTAATTTTGGCCTAATTAGGTGTCTTGGGGGAGCCTTTGGTGTTCAATCCCATCTCCTAATTAGACCCTTAATTTCTTATAGTGAAGCGCATCTTAGTTGGTAAGTGCTTTGAAGGTTCTAAGTGCCTTCTAGTCTTTCCATTAGGCCGCATAGTTTAGCTTATTTGCTTTCCTTTTTGCTTAAAGTTTAGGGCTTTCAAACGTAATTTCTTTTGACAAGTTTGGTGCAAGATGATAAAGGGGAGTTTTTCAATCTTTGAATTTTTCTTAATTTAAAATTAATTCATCTTTCTCAATTTCAATTTTTACTAACTTTTTCAAATTCACTTCCTCTTTAAACTCTTGACTAGACTTTTCAAAATCACACTTTGAGTTGTTACCTTCTAGGTTACAATTAGCTTAAAGTAGAAAAGGCATTTTTGTGAAGTGCCTTAATTAAAATAACGTCTTCTTTTATTCTTTCATTTAGATATATGTTGTTTGTGCTACACAAATCTTTTGAATTTTTGGTTGATGATTATTGTATATAGATTTTTGATACCTGGGGAATGATATGCAGGTTGATCAATGATAAGAAAAAGGTCTTGTCATAGAGAAACATGAAGATTTGAGGATGAATCTTTTTTTAAGTTTGTAGAATTAGGGTTTTGCTTTTTCTTTTTGAGATATGTAGGGCTTCCTAGGTTACAAATAGGGTGTTTTCCATGTAAATCACTTTTCAATTTGAGTATTGCTATGCAGTGAATTATATGTCATATTACTTATCTTAGGTAATTAAGGTTAGATCACTTCTCTTAAGTTTCTTTTAGCCACAATTCCTTAAGAGTTTGTCCAAGCATCTCCTTCCTTTAGTCATAGAGTTTGGCATTACATCAAAACCACCATATGCCAAACATATTTTCAACATCATCAAACTTCTTCAAACCTCCAGCCTTTTTGGAGCCTAACCTTGTGTGAGTTCTATAGATTGAAAAAGTTTATCCCATCACTCTCACTAAGGGGTTGCTTTCTAGGTATAACTATTCAAGTATCAAATGAAACAACAATGGTTTATGAGCCTCATTTTGTGTATCAAAAATTGCTTTGTACTTCGTATGAATTTGATCGCATAAAATATATTGCTTTATACATTCTAAAAATCCAAGTTATAGGTGTGACGCTAATTTTGAAAGCCCTATATAACTTGAGTTGGGTATACTCCCTAGATGAGACTGGTGAATAACACTTTGATTTTTTTGGTACACAATGCAAGTTCCAAAAAGGTATATTTTTGGTTGTTCCATCTGGAATTCTTGAATTGCACTTTGATTTTCTTGGTTCACTGTGCAAATTTCGTATGGATATATTTTTAGTTGTGCCACCATAAATAGAATTGTCAAAGTGACTTTTGACTTTCTCTGTCCGCAATAAAATTTTGATGTGCCCTTTGTTATTCGAACTGTTGATGAATTACTTGCTTGTCTTTTGATGGTTTAATGTGCCAAAGTAGAAGGATTTCGGATTATAAGTTGAGTTCACATTTATTTGTTTTGAAAATGTGAGTTAAGTATGGATCATGACTTTTATTCTTCGTAAATTTTTCATGCACATGTCAAAATTGTACCTTTAAAATGTTTCCTGAAGCTCTTTGTATCGATAGTGGTTAACAATTGCGCCTCCAATTTTCAAAGTCCTTTAACTTGGGTTGATATTGTGCCTCCAATTTTGAAAGCCCTATAAAGTTACATATATTCCTAATGCAAATTTCAAATGGTTATATATACGAGTTGTTACTTCTAATTTCGTGCGAGATGAAAGCTTAATTCCGTTTGTGGCTATTTTTTGAGTCCTAATGATGTCAGGATATTACTATTCAAATATTGGCTCTGAAACTTGGGTGTGCATCCACATTGAGATTGATGGAACACAATTTGAATTACTTATTCTTTATAGTACGGATAGAGGATGGTTTGTGAGAGCAATTGACATATTAGAATTGGGCTATATATTGATTTTATGAGTATTAAAAATTGCTTTGTACTTCGTATGAATTTGACCGCATAAAATATATTATTTCATTCATTCTAAAAACCCAAGTTGTAGGTGTGACGATAATTTTGAAAGCTCTATAAAACTTGAGTTGGGTATACTTCCTAGACGGGACTGGTGAATAGCACTTTGATTTTTTTGGTACACAGTGCAAGTTCTAAAAGGGTATATTTTGGGTTGTCCCATGTGGAATTCTTGAATTGCACTTTGATTTTCTCGGTGCAAATTCCGTATGGGTATATTTTTAGTTGTGCCACCATAAATAGAGTTGTCAAAGTGACTTTTGACTTTCTCTGTCCGAAATAAAAAATTTTGATGTGCCCCTTGTTATTTGAATTGTTGATGAATTACTTGCTTGTCTTTTGAAGGTTTAATGTGCCAAAGTAGAAGGATTTCGGATTATAAGTTGAGTTCACATTTATTTGTTTTGAAAATGTGAGTTGAGTATGGATCATGACTTTTATTCTTCGTAAATTTTTCATGCACATGTCAAAATTGTCCCTTTAAAATGTTTCTTGAAGCTCTTTGTATCGATGGTGGTTAACAATTGTGTCTCCAATTCTGAAAATCCTATAAATCGAGTTGATATAGTGCCTCCAATTTTCAAAGTCCTTTAACTTGGGTTGATATTGTGCCGCCAATTTTGAAAGTCCTATAAAGTAACATTTATTCGTAACGCAAAATTCAAATGGTTATATATATGAGTTGTTGCTTATAATTTCGTGCGAGATGAAAGCTTCATTCTATCTGTGGCTATTTCTTAAGTCCTAATGATGTCGGGATATTACTATTCAAATATTGACTCTGTAACTTGGGTGTGCATCCACATTGAGATTGATGGAACACAATTTGAATTACTTATTCTTCATAGCAAAGGTAAGGGATGGTTTGTGAGAGCAATTGACATATTAGAATTCGGCTATATATTGATTTTATGAGTATCAAAAATTGCTTTGTACTTTGTATGAATTTGATCGCATACAATATATTGTTTTATTCATTCTAAAAATCCAAGTTGTAGGTGTGACGCTAATTTTGAAAGCCTTATATAACTTGAGTTGGGTATACTCCTTAGATGGGACTCGTGAATAGCACTTTGATTTTTTTGGTACACATTGCAAAATCCAAAAGGGTATATTTTCAGTTGTCCCATGTGGAATTCTTGAATTGCACTTTGATTTTCTTGGTTCACTGTGCAAATTTCATATGGGTATATTTTTAGTTGTGCCACCATAAATAGAATTGTCAAGATGACTTTTGCCTTTCTCTGTCCGCAATAAAAAAATTTGATTTTACCTTTGTTATTCGAACTGTTGATGAATTACTTGCTTGTCTTTTGATGGTTTAATGTGCCAAAGTAGAAGGATTTCGGATTATAAGTTGAGTTCAAATTTATTTGTTTTGA
>Ga0214545_1008822_pt1 | contig 15790 bp, 8 predicted proteins | sample CNSS4metaG_FD_160064 | JGI IMG/M metagenome (GOLD analysis project Ga0214545, IMG submission 160064) | Root nodule microbial communities from cowpea collected in UCLA plant growth center, Los Angeles, California, USA - CNSS4 | ecosystem: Host-associated > Plants > Roots > Nodule | place: USA... | reverse complement strand
CTTTGGTTGAATTTACTGTGGATAATCTAAAAGTTCTCACTTTTAATTGAGACTGTACTTTGGTTAAAAGTGAGAACGCCAACAAATTAATTGAGACTTTACATTGATTAATTTGTAAATCTACAACGATAATTAATTGAGCAATAATCTTTAGATAACCGATGATGAATCTATTTTGAAAAAAGCATTGGAATCAATCTGTTTTCTTTACTATTGTTTCTATCTTATTTTATCTTTTTATCCTAATCCTTCCGTATTTTTATTATTTTATTTGACTAACCGTTTTGTATAGATTTTATAAGAACTAACTTGTTAAAAATCAATTCCGTGTTCGTTGGGAGACGACTTAGGGTTACTTTACCCTTTCTATTTTCTTGACTACTATTTTAGTAATATTGAAGTTGCTACAGTTTAGTAGTATTAATTTGATCGCGTCAACGACAGCGTTATCAGCTAGGTCTTCACATCTTCCTTGGCCCATGTAAAGTTCACCTTGGGCCTTACATGTGCGTTGGAGGCCCATTCCTCTTGTATCCTCCTAGCCATTGCTCTTGTTGTGGGTCCCTTGGTTAGAGGCATCTCATCAAGGGAAAAACATCTCTAGCTGACACAAGACGATAACAATCTCGGCTTGAAGTTCATCTAACTTTAAAGGATCAATGACTTTGTTACAAATTGAAGAGAAGAATGCACACAAACACATTATAGTTTGTCTAACATTTTTGGGTAAAATTCCACGAATAGCTATAGGTAACAATTGTTGCATTAAGATGTGGCAATCGTGAGACTTTAGGCCAATAGGCCAACAAGCCTCAAGTCTTGCATGGACACTAAAATATGAATATTTGAAGAGTATCCTTGAGGTACCTTGACACTCTTTAAACATAAGCAAAAACTTATCTTCTCTTGTCTGAACATAGTGTAACATGCCGGGGGCAAATAAGTATGCCTACCAACCTCCCTTGGTGCCAAGTCTTCTTGAATCTTCATTTTAACCAAATCCAAACGAGCATTTACTCCATCTTTTGTCTTTCCCTGAATGTTAAGTAGTGTACCAATCAAGCTATCACACACATTCTTCTCTACATGCATGACATATATGCAAAATAACATTGCATGCATCATGAAAGTTTCAAAAGGAACAACATCAAATACTTCAACTAGAGGATTAAGATATACACCTATGTCATTTCCAGGCTGCTTTGGACCAGATATCATCATAGACAACATCATATATTTTCTCTTCATGCAGAGTCTAGGAGATAAGTTGTAAATGAATAATATAACAGGCCAACAACTGTGGTTTGTACTTAAATTACCAAATGGATTCATTCCATCGGTAGCTAAGCCAAAACGAATATTTCTACATTATTCACCGAACTTGGGAAACTTCTAATCATTATTTTTCCATTGAATTGAATTAGTTGGATGACGAAGGAGTCTGTCACATCTTCTCTTAGTTGCATGCCATCTAGGTTTTTAGCGTCTTTAGGATTTGCAAACAAACGCTTAAGTCTGGGCACAATTGGAAGGTACCAGACTACTTTCAAAGTAGATCCTTCCTTGTCTCTTTGACCACTATCTTCACTATTTTTTTTCTACTTGTACCGTGATGACCCACAATTTGGACATTTTTTCAAATCTTCAAATTCTTTTCTGTATAATATGCAAGCATTAGGACATGCGTGTATCCTTTTATACTCCATACCCATCGGACAAAAAATTTTCTTGGCATCATAGTTTCAAGTGGGTAGAGTATTTCCCTCGGGAAGCATTTCATTCAAGAGCACGAGCAATTCTGTGAAGCTTTTATCTGTCTAACCATTGGTCACTTTGAAATTCATAAGTCTTAAAACCGCTGATAATCGCATGAACTTAGTTGAACCGACATATGACAGAGTTTCTGCATCAACAGACATTGTCTCATACACATGCGCTTGTGCAAAAGCTTCTACGCCAACATCCTGTATCACGTCCTCCATATTGTCTTCTTATACTCGCTCTTCACATCGCTCTTGCCATCGCTCTTTCATGGTGGAATGGACAACATGTTCAGTTCGAGAAACAATTGGAATGTCTATTAATTCGCCGTGCCATGTCCATATTGTATAACTTCTAAGGAAACCATCACAAATAAGATGTTCCCTAACTTGAGTTGCATTCAATTTTCTCCCATTCAAACAGTTGACACAAGGACATCTGAACTTCACCTCATCATCACTTCTCCCTTCATAACGTTGCGCAAATTTTATTAATTCTTCTACTACATTCTCACACTCAGCACTGATACGTGGTAAATTAATCCAATCTTGATTCATACTGAAATTGCGTGAACAATTTCAGTAATCTTTGAATCAATGTTCACGTCATAATCAAGGTGTGATCCTTTCCCATTTAAGAAGATTCACTTTCTTTATTTTATTGGTACATATTACTTTTAAAATACATTTCTTAAATTTCACGAAATTTTGCTACCATTTGGCATTGGCCTTCAAGATACACGAAATGAAAGTGATTATAAATCACAATCAAATATGCACCCGAAGATCAATACAAAACACAATTGACAAATATTCATGAATTTTAAGATATGTATTTTAAAACATATATGCACTAATAAACTATTAGAAAGTGATTAGTCTTCTTAAACTGTCCAATCGGACAATTCAAGATTCAATACATTTAAATTATTAGTATTGTATCCCCTTATATTAATTTTTAAAAAAATATATAACTTCTTCAAAATGAAAACTTGGGGAAAATACATAATTTTCGTATTGAATCTCAAACAGGAAACTAAGGTTAACTCACATATAAGAAAAGCAAACAACATATTTTAACAAATAATTAATCACATATATAAAGCAAACAACATATTGGCATCATAGGAAAATAATAGAATTAGGAACTTGGAAGCGTAAAAAGCAGATGACAATGGAAGATGATGCAATTCAACGCGTTCGAGAGCTACAAGAGATAACCAAAAACACAAGAAAAAGTCATAAGTAACAAATAAAAGCAAAAACAACAATTTTCTTAACATCATATATTACCTTTTTAATTATAGTGTTCTTACAATTCTCTTAAATTCAGACTTAATGCTCTACATTTCAAGACACAATGCTCTTAAGTTGAGGCTCAATTCTCTCACAAAATAACTAATCTCAATGCAAATTCACACTCAATAACTAAAATTGAAAATTAACATATACAAAATGGAAAACCAAACAACAATGCGTTGGAAATTTACCTTGGAGGAACCGTTGTGCGACAATTACGGGAAAATGGGGAAATGGTTGTGCACGAAATGGAGGTGTAGGAAAAAGAGGTGCAACGACGATGGCCGGAGCAGTGTGGCCGAAGGCAAGACGTGACGGTGGCAGCACAATGTTGGTGGAAGAAGAAGAGGGGCTCGCGTGGTGGTGGAGGGTCGCTAGAACAGTTGCAGAGAGAGACACTGTCCAATCGGAGCAACGACTAGCCATAGTAGCATGGCCGGAGGCGAGACGCGACGGTGGCAGCACAATGTTGGTGGAAAAAGAATGGGGGCTCGAGTGGTGGTGTCGCCAGAACAGTTGTAGGGAGAGAGATGGAGAAGATGCAGTGCGCGCGAGGAAGAAGAAGAGGGGTTCGTTGTTTTGTGCCCTAATTAAACTATATGGCCTCGGTTCAATTAATAACCAAGGCATATAGCCCTATTTGTCCCTAGTTCATTCCCACCTGAGGCCAAAGATGTAACGGCTAGTGGCATTTTTGAAATTTCTAGCCACGTTTTTTTCTTCGGGTCTGTTCAACTGAAGCATATAAGCTTCCTTTGGCACCAATTTTATATGAATCGAAGCCTATAACACTTTTTGGCTTCGGTTTGGCTTGAACCGAGGCATAAAAGTTGCCTGGAATTGCAAAAATGCCACCACGCCATTATATGCTTCGGTTCCTTGCCAACCGAGGCATATAAGGTGAGGTAAAAATGCGATTCTACACTAGTGTTACTGCAATGCCAGATCACGGAAGAGCAGAACCTACATCTGCACCATGCGAGAACGACCAGATTGAACCTGCAAGAGAGTCTGCACCGCATTACCTGCATCAATTCAGGAAGCCATGGCAACACCACACCCTCACAAGCACACAACGAGCAACACCGTAGATCTATAATTGCACCACTGTGAATGCCATCCCTACACTGGAAACGAAACAAAGACGCGAGTTTAGTCACCATTGTAGCAACAAATTTCGCCGCAAACCTACAAAACATGGTGGAGGAGTGGAGGACGAAACCCTAATGGAGGTGGAGGCTGGAGAAGAAACCCTATTCTGGAGAGAGAAGATATGCCACGTGTCATCTTGTCAATGGATAGTCAAATAGTCAACTAGTCAAATTCTTGTCAAAGACTGGTCAAACGAGAAGGATTTAACTACAAATATTGTGCAAATATTGATATTTTTTTATGTCTTTAAATTTGCACTACAGGATTAAAAATGGCTTATTGAGAAAATTGATGCAAATATTATTTGGTGATAATTTATCAAATATCTTTCAATAATTAATTTATTTAATTATATCATAAATTATTAGCCAACTATATTTGTCAAATAGTCTATATCTCTCCAAATATCTTTGAATATTTATCTTTATCTTTATTTTAAAAGATATTTTGAGAGATTTTAGCAACCGAAAAGCGTAGTCCAAGTCCTATATAAAGAGACCAAGGGAGAAGTAAAAAAACAAAGCTCACGACTTTGGAGTTTTGGAACCCTTAGGGGGGCCTAATTTCGTTTCCTTTTCTCTCTCTCTCTCTCTTCTTCTATTTTTTATTTTATTTTGCATTCCATGGAAGACTAAACTACATGGGTTAATTCCATTGTAATTTCTTAATTGGATTATGAGGTTAGATCAATTAATCTGTTTATTCTTTTGATTCTTGCTGAGATTTATTTTCATCTATGTCTTTTTCTTCTTAATTTAGTAAAAGTAATGATTTTTACATTGTAGCAAGTTAGCACAGTGTTAAATCTACATAACATAACAATCATATAAGTCCAAGGGTTTTTTAAATTTTAATTGAGAAGTTACTTTGATTAATTTTAGAAACTTTCATATGATTGAATAAGTTTTTGCTAATAATTAAGAAGTTACTTTGATTAAAGGTGAAAACTTAGATTAGAATTAATCAAGAATTTACTTTGGTTAATTAGCTTTTTACTAAGATTAGTAATATTTAATTGAGAAGTTACTTTGGTTAAATTTACTAAGACTAATCTACAAAGTTCTTGTTTTTTATTAAGAAGTTACTTTGGTTAAAAGTAAGAACACCAACAAATTAATTGAGAAGTTACATTGATTAATTTGAAGTCTTAAACAAGAAATCAATAACAATAATCTTTAGGAAACCAATAATGAATCCTATTTTGAATTAGTAGTGGAATCGACCTATTTTTCTTTACTATTGTTTCTATCTTATTTTATCTTTTTATCTATATCAAACCCTATGGTATGCTTGTTGTCAAATGATGGAATCAAAATAAGAACACTTGGCACATGGCAATAGAGGTTTATTATTTGTTTTTTTTTTTTTTTTTTTTCATGAATCAATAGGAGAAAGTGGACTTGTTGATCAAAACACTAATTAAAGAATTTTCGTTATGTTAAATGTCATTTTATATTTATTTTTATAATTATTTGGACTGATATAAACTTGAGTTTATTTGAACTTTATTTAAAATTTATGACAATGATGTATTTTATTTTATTTTATTTTATTTTATTTTATTTGAATTTATGATTAAATATTTTTTTTAAAGTAATTTTATAAATATCTTCGGGTACCCGTAGATATCCGTGGATATGAAAAAAATAGGCGAGTGCCCACATAACAGATATCCGCCGGATATGGGTACAGATACGGGAAGAATATTTATCTAGTGGCATACCTTACCCGTCTCATTGACATCCTACCGATATCCTTCCCTTGGTCTTTGTTTCCATTTGGCAAAATACTTTGACAAAGTTTTGGGTTTTTAACACTGAAATCTCGATTATAGCAATGAAATCTCGATTATGTCACTAAAATCTCGATTCCGGCCATAAAAGTCCAAACAAAATGGTCTTTTCTTTTTTCACCATAGAAAAGGGTTCTTTTGTTGTGTAGGCGTATAGTATTGCCACACTCATACACAGGACATTCTAAGTCCAACTCTTTGCAACCACAATTTCTAGAACTCTCAAATATTTGACCAACTTAAAATCCTTCATATATTATTATACATGTGTGTGTCCAAAATTCTTTGAATTCAAAGCTAGAACAATGCGCAAATTCACTAACATTTGAATAATTTAACTCCGTTTATTTTTATTTCACAACAAAAGTTCCACGTGTTTAAGATCACGTTTTCATAAATACATGCTCCTTTAACTTATTACTGATATAATATTTTTCGAGATAAATCATAACAGTAACAAAATAAATAAGATTTTAAATACCGAGTCATAATAATATGAGCAAACTTCAAATCGAAACAATATGTTTATAGAAACTTTAACTAATATCATAAAATAATTATCCTAAAAGTTTATATTAGGAAGTACGCAAAGAATCTCACTAACTCCTCATCCACACAATATTATTTTCTTAAATGAAAAAATTATCGAACAAGAATAGTCCACTATTGAGAAGCAGAAGGTTCTTCCGAGACCTATTGCTTTAGTCTTGTTCTTTGACCAGGAACCGTAGACATTTTCACCTTCGTCACCTACTATAACCTTTTTTGGCACATTCTCAATCAAGTCGCTCTCACATATATCTTTGACTTTATCTTTTGGACTAGAATTTTCAAAGTTGCTAACTCTTGAACACAATCTGGCTGTGTATTTCTTGAGTTGTCATAATTTTAGTAATATATTTTTAGAATCAGGATACGTGATTGAGAACTTTGATTGATTCCTACAGCACGGTGTATTGCATGGGATCAATAGATTCAATCGGTACCATCGGTTATATATCAAGTTGCTAAATGATATTCCAAAATGTTCCAAAATAAAATCATGTTAGCCATCATTACTAACTTAGATATTTCTATTATATTAACATTTTAACGTCCATTAATCATTTCTCATTACATGAAAATTTATTAAGAAAATAAAATAAAATAAAAGAATACAAAACATAAGAACTAACACCAAATTCATAATAAAAATTACAATATAACATTGATAAACTATACTTATTATAAAAAAATTCAAATAACTATATGGAAGTAAAACATTAAACCACTTATATTGTTATCTATAAATCAAAGTTAAATTAACTCACTTATTGACACTTATATTGTAACGACCCATTTAATGGATAATCCAATTAAAATAAAACATTGCATTGTTTATAATATCCAAAGGGGCACGAGACTTAAAGTGTAAAAATCTTTTATAGTCATCCAAGTATACCCAAAAAGAAAACTATGGCACACCATGATGCCATTAACAAAACAAAAAGTGAAAGTTTGACAGTTGACCAAATACATAGGCAAGAGTGCCCACAAAGAGTACTTGAAGGAATGGGATCCGACCATAGCATGGTTACACAGTAGAGTTTCCATCACCCTGGTGACCACTAGGAATTTCTACATCTGCTCACATCAATTTAATTGATGATCATTGCAAAAAGGAAAACCACACCCAAAAACACAAGCAAACAGAAAGAGTGTGCTAGAGTATAAATCATTTTAACATGTTATAGCACACAGATACTTAAAAACATATCATAAACATGCAACAAGATAGGCAAACCATCATGTGATAACAAACAAACAGGACTCTAAGACTCAATTATTCAGATACATATAATTAGTTGGATTCATTGGATGCTTGCACTTGTGGTGGCCTCTATTGCTCTATAGAGCCATTGCCAATGGGTTTCACCTTGCCACGTACAAGGTTAGCCTTCAAACATCTACGGACATTATCCTGCTAAAGACTAGGGCCTCCTACTACTCTCACTACTTGAGTCAGTCCGCTCTACGTGAGACTATAAACAAGGCATCATAAATTCCATGCATTTACTCATACCAAGCTTATAAATTCCAGTCCCATTGTGTCATATAGAATACATACAAGGCATCATACATAACTTTTTAAAGTAACAAACTAACCAATCATTAGAAACATGCACTTATCCAATCAACATTGTCAATCTCGCTCAGGCGAGAGGGACCCCTCGCTCAAGCTACCAACTCTCGCCTGGGCGAGACAGCAAACAGAGGACACATCGAGGTCTCGCTCAAGCTAGCCCATTTCGTTCAGGCGAAAGGCCTTCGCTTAGGTGCATCCTCAAAATAGAGAGAGGGGTGAGTTGCTGCTGTTATCGCTCAGACGAAAGTTCCTCGCTTAAGCGAGAGCTTTTCATTTTGGGCAAGCACCTAGCTCGCCTGGGCAAGTTCAGTAGAACCCACCTGCTCTCATGCGTGCCAAACCAGATTCCAACCACAACATGAGCATAAACAATATATTATCACAAATTCAACAGTACATATCAAACACCCATAACATAAACAGATCTAATAAGGCAAAATATCGTAAAAATAATGGAACCCTAGCTTCCCTTACCTGGACAAATGGTAGCGGAAGAAATAGGCACTCAATAGAGGAGTACTACAGCTCTAGGAACAGATTTGTGAGCTAGAAATACTAACACCAGAACCAAAAACGAGGTTACTAAGAGAACCCTAGTTGGAACCACGAAGAACAAGCTAAAGAATAGAAAGTATGAGTCGAGGACCAACTTACGTGGAATAGAAATGGAGTTGAGCTAGCTTGACAAAGAACGAGGTCAAACCCTAGCAAACCTCTGTTGAAAGAGAAAAGAGAGAGAGAGAGAGAGAGAGAGAGAGAGAGAGAGAGGAAGTGAGCTGTTTTACAAAGTGATTGCAGAATGGAAACCAAGAGGCTGGAAAAAGGGGTCTTGGGGCACCTATGGGCCAGCCTTAGGCCTAACAGAATAGGGTAGGCCCTTAAACATTAGGGTCAGAAATAAAGTGGGCCTTACATATATCCCCAAGTGTTCATAAATATTTGTTTTGTTTAAAATTCTCATGATTTACAAAAGCAACTAAATAGGTAAGATTTTAGGTTGCATGCCGGTATACGCGAGCGACTTCTTAATTTGATGGAATAATAAGTAAATAAACCAATAATAGAAAAGTAATTAAACTAATGAGAAACAATTTTTTGTTTGTGACTATTTAATGGGTTTAACAAAATTATAGAATTTCTATTTGTATAAACTAGAAAAACAAAGTCTCATCTTTATCAAGTATTCATAAATACAAAGATAGTAAAATAAAAGGTCAAAAGGAGAAAAAAAAAGTAGATGATGATTCATCTAATTAATTTTTTTCGGATAAAAAAGATCTAATTTAATTTCTAAAGCCATCGAATGCCATATTTCATTGAGAAAGATACACATACTTTTTCTTTAATGATATGTGAGAATCGAACAATTTTAAAATTTTATTTTAGATTTTTATATTGTGTATTTAGTAAAAAAATATTAAATTTTTACGTTATGTTGACATGTGATATCAGAGCACTAGTTTCTAAATTATGTGATTCTCCCCTATGTTTTCTTCTAATGTTATAAACTGTAAAAATCAAATTTAACAATTTTTTAATTTGAGGATTATTTCATGTATGGTGAGTATTGCACTAGTACAAAAATTATGTTCTACATCGGTTTTTTATGGCCTATTACATCGGTTTTAGATTCGATGTAGTAATTAGCGATGTAATAAATTTGGCACCCTTTACATCAGTTATGGAACAACTGATGTAACACACGGTATTAGAAAGAAAAAAAATACAAATATTCTAGTGCTCGAGTTGGCAATCTTTACTGGAAACAAATAAAAACTTATGCAATATCCATTTCTAACAAAAGGATTACACAAAATAGAAATCTAGCAAGCCTTGAGCCAAGATCCATCCAAATATTCACAACATGAATTCATATGGAAGCATTTATAGAGGGTCGTCTTTAGCAGAAGATTACCAAATCAAATTTTTAAATTTTCTCTAATGTTTTGACAAATAGTTATGATGAATAGAGCAACAATAACTTTCACTCGAAGTATTTTAACATGAACAACAATCCTTATGGCAAACTAACACTTATAAAGAGTAACAACGACGTCCAATGGAACAACAACGGCATCGAACAAAGCAGCGATGACAGGCGGAGCAGGGATGACGACTGGAGCAGATCCAGAGTTGGTGATGATGAACGAGTAGATCGAGTAACGACGAACGAGCAAATTTGGTGACGACAATGACGAGAGGAGCAGTTCTACCAGCGACGACGATGAGTATAACAGATCCAATAACACGACGGTGATGACGAACATAGCATATCTAGCAACAAAGCAATGAGAAGAACATATCTAGCATAAGTGGGGTCGAGCAAAGCAAATCCAGCAACTCCAATGACGAGCGGAGTAGAGCGGAGCACCACTGCCACGTGGTTGTGCGGTGGAAGTAGAGTTCCAAACCAGCAATTATGTTTGCGCGAACAGAGAGCGGGTTGCTCGAACGGAGAGCGAGTTGCTCGAACGGAGAGCGGGTTGCTCGAACGGAAAGCGGGCTGCGTGAATAGTGGCTTTAAGCGAGTGGGTTGCACGAACGAAGGTTTGCACCAGTGGTTGCTTGGACGATGTCAGAATAACCTCAATGCGGAGGATTCAGTGTTCGACAGTGGAGTAGAGCGGAGAAAGAAGAAGCGTAATAGTGGAGCACGAAGAAGAAGATGAGAAATGAGGGAGAAACCAGCTGGCTGGAATAAAATGAGGTACTACATCGGTTCCATCATTTAATCGATGCAGTATGATTTAAATTTCTTTTCTTTTCTTTAAAAGTAGATTATTCAATTTTTTTCTTTAAAAAATAGATGTTACATCGGTTATTAGAGTAACCGATATAATAAAGTTCTCAGTATTTTAAAAAATGCCACCGCGCACTAAGTTACATCTATTTTCGTGTAGTTGCTGTAAACAGAGGCGGAACTATATGGTGACAAGGGGGAGCCATAGCTCCCCCAAATTTTTTTTTTGAATTTTTTTATATATATTTATATATGTTTTAAAATTATATTTATATATTATTTATAATAAGTTTATGTAATGAAAAATAATAATAAAAGATAAAATAAAAAAATTAATGGAGACATTGATTTATAAAAGAGATTAGGATTTTTTTTCTGGCTATAAGATCTTTGTACCATGTAAATTATTATGAAAGTGTGTGAAGAGAAATAAATATAAAGAGATAGATTGGGAAATAGAGGTTGGGAAACACATTGATTGAGATTGAAGTATATTTTCTTGCACGATCTCTCACATATCAAAGTTAGTATCTTATTATGATTTATGTATGTTAAATTTATGATTTTTTTAGGATGTTTATCCCAAATTAATATAAACCCTAATTATGATTTTAGGGATTTTTTTATGAAATTGGTATGAACCCTAATTATAATTTTTTCCAAATTATTATAATCTTTAATTATGAAATTTAGGGATTTTGTGTTTTTCGCTGCCTATGATAATTTTTTTTTTTAAATTTTTGAATTTATACAATGTTGCTTATTTAATTAAAGTGGTATGAGTTTTGTTATGTTTTGCATTGTGATAATTGTGATTTGTGAATATAAATTTTATTTTTTCTAAATAGGCGAGATGTGGTAAATTTATATTAAAAAGATTATGATAAAAAGTAAAAAAAAAAATTGATTCATTTTTTAAAGAAGGTTTGTGATAAAGATGAAAAAAAAAATGGATTTACGTTAACTAAACTTGAGAAATTTCATGAGAACCAGGAATTCAAGACAATCAAAAATAAATCTTTAAATTCTTAGAGTTATACACAATGAATTTAAAAATTCATTAGAATGCGATTCGGGAAAAATGGCCTCAAATGTGACAATACCACCAAATCAAATTGATGAGGTTATTTAAAATGGTATTCATGGTTTGGTATCATGATATAATAGCGAATGATAATAATATTTTTTTGAATTCTACTATTATGTGAAGAAAAAAGATGAAGAACTTTTTTTCTAATTAAAAAAAATTATATATAACAAAACTAATTTAGCACCCCTACATTTTTTTGTTCAAGTTCCGCCACGGGCTGTAATATCTTGTGTAGTATGCCATTTATGCAATATTGTGAAAAAAAAGTTGTTAGTTACGAGATTGTATGAATGTTGTTATTAGCTTTATGAAATGTGTAAGGTCGGAGAAAAGTAAAACAAACATATTCATTTATTCTAAATAGTCACGAGGGATGAAGGCTACCTATATCATTCTAAGTGAAAAGTGTCTCACCAATATTTTGTAAATTGGTCAAATTTAAGTTTTTCTATTCTAATACTATCTAATTTAGTTGCTAGTTAATATTATCTAAGTTTAGTTTGATTTCATGTTTAATATTTTTCATGGTTAAATATGTTACTAGTTCTTAAATTTGGATGTAAAATTGAAATTTATCTATATTTTAAATTTTGATATATTTTGATTTTCAGACTTTAAAAATGAATTAATATAGTCATTTTATCATAATGACGATAATTTTTTCCGACTAACATTGAAGCGGGACCTTGCTAAACGGTGTAAATAACTCAACTGTCAGCTTTAAATGTGTTTAGCAGATAAAAAAAATTAACATAGTTGAGTTATAAGGATTATATACATTTATTTTGAAAGTTTGTGACAAAAAATATCAAAGTTTTGGACATAGACGAATTTCAATTTCATATCAAAATTCAAAGACTAAAAACATATTTAACCTTGTTTTTTTAATATAATATTGGTTTAATTACCATCCGATTAATTAAACCTATAATATTTTATCAGGTGCATGTAGTTGAATTTGAACTCGTGTATTACCAACTTGCAAAAGTTTATCTTGAAATTTATTTCTTATTTGACTTATGGGTTTCCTTTAACCTAATTTGCTTAATTCGGTGGCTAAACGAGTTTTAGTTGTGGTCGTCAGCCTTTCTTACGAGCCTCTTTAAGATTTTATATTAACATTGTACTAGTTTATATTCGACTTTGGACAATGGTTATAAACGATTTTTTAGAAGTGTTGATGTTTGAGTAATTATGTGTTTGAACAATAGAAATTGTCGTCAATTATTTTACAACAATTATAAGCAACACTATTATCGTAACTTCAAAATATAATAGCAGATTATGTAAAAATTGTCATTATAATAAAAACAAATTTCAATTCAGAAAACTAAATTGTTCACAAAGTTGATAATAATTGTGATCCCAAACTGTCGATAAAAAAGATTAAGGGACAATTGTAATCTAGAATCGTCGTCGTGTCTTTATACTTTCTTGTTTACTTTTTTTACTGTAACTTAAACATGCAATAATTGAATATTTACCAAACGGATTGATAACCAAAACTATTTACAGATTTTGACATTAAAACATAGATAAACCAAAGGTCCAACACAAGTATAAATTTGTATTTAAAAGTTATGCGCAAACAATTAATTAAACGCTAAAGAAATGGTCATTACACTTTGTAAATTAATAATGAGGTTAAATTAATTTGTATGCCAATAACATCCCATTTAATTAATAAGGCTAATTAAAGGAGATGTCACGCAAAATAGTATTAGAACAACGATCTGGAGTATAGACACTACTCCTTACAATTATCCAAAAACTCGAAAAGAGAATTGGGCATACCATAATGCCATTAATGAAGTACAATAATAGATCAATAGTATTTAGAAATAAAGCCCAATAACAAGAAAATACATGGACCATAGTCCTAAAGAAAAGCCCAATTAACATAATCCAGTCCAAGCAGACTATGTAGCGAAACCTCCATCACCCTGATGACCACGGGGAGTTCTCACATATGTTCACATCAATAAATTCATGATCATCGCAAGAGGAGAAAACCACACACAGGAACACAAACAAACAAAAGGGTAAGCTAGAGCAGAAAACAGTTTATCATACAGTTGCATACTATTTCGCAGTCCAAGAAGTATATGTAACATCCCGTCAGGATATTACAGATTTTAATAAAATTAAACGAATATAAAATTTTAAATATATCGCATTTATGAATAAATCCTCATTTCCCAAAACACGGGAAATTTAAAACTTTATTATTGTACTAAAGCATCCATAATCCATAATTACAAAACTGAAAGTCTAGTCAAAATAGGCCATGAGCCTTTACAACTTATTTCAAATCAGAGATAGAAAACATAAACATAAAAATCTTAGGATATCCCCGCTCCGCGGCTAAGCCTCACCAGCACCACCTGCATCAACGACATCTGCTCACGTGTACCGCGTACACGATCATCGCCAAACACAAGCAGATAGGGTGAGCTTAACAATTAAAACATATAAAATTTGTATACACGTATATAGCAGATATATATATAAACAACACAATCATCCCAGGGAGTTTCCCTTCTTTTAATTCTCATCACTTGGCCCCAACCAGATCATTCGTGTTCAACCTCTTTTAGTGATTACCCCAAGGTAATTTGCTGCCAACCCTATTGGCCATAACCGACAAAGCACGTGCGGAAAACCATTGCTACGGATCGTACACCGTAACGCCAGGTGGAGTTCCCAAATACAAACATAGTTCACATCGTCCCAAGACTACCAAACTCGTTAGCTATCTGTGAGGAGGGCAATCCATCTGGACCCATCCGTACTGGCCACAACCAGCACACTTACACCGGCAACACTCGCCAACCCGAGCTCAACTCAAGGGTTCCTCGTGTTCATCCGCCATCCCGAGCTCAACTCGAGGGATGCCATTCCGAGCTCAACTCGAGGAATGCTACGTGCTTAACCCCTATCCCGAGCTCAACTCAAGGGATACGTTCCGAGCTCAACTCAAAGAACCCAACAATCTTACCTTTGAAGCATCACCAAAAGCCTTGTAGATCACGCCTAAAAAGTTCAACAACTATGACTTACAATAGCCAAATCGCCTAGCGGGGGACACGTACCGCTAGGCGCTATCAGCTCCTAGGCCGCTTGGCGGGGGACACGTACCGCCAGGCGCCAAGCGCCTCAAAAACCACAAAGTCTGCAACCACCGCCCGGCGGGACAGTCCACACCGCTAGGCGGACGTGCCCTAGAGGGCTACTGCTTCTGCCGCTGTCGCCTAGCGGGACCTTTCCCTTCGCCAGGCGCCACTAAGTCCAGATGATCACGTTGTCGTTGACGCATTCAAATTAATATTACTTATCTATAACAACTTCATTATTGTTAAGAAAGTAGTCAACAAAATAGAAAGGGTAAAGTAACCCAAAGTCGTCTCCCAACAAACACGGAATTGATTTTTAACAAGTTAGTTCTTATAAAATCTATATAAAACGGTTAGTCAAATAAAATAATAAAATATGAGGGATAAAGATAAAAAAATAAAATAAGATATAAACAATAGTAAAGAAAATAGATTGATTCCATTGCTTTTTCAAAATAGATTCCTCATCGGTTATCTAAAGATTATTGCTCAATTAACTATTGTTATAGATTTACAAATTAATCAATGTAAAGTCTCAATTAATTTGTTGGCGTTCTCACTTTTAACCAAAGTACAGTCTCAATTAAAAGTGAGAACTTTTAGATTATCCACAGTAAATTCAACCAAAGTACAGTCTCAATCAAATTTACTATGCCTAATCATGTCTATTCTTTTATCTCCTTACCAAATAAAAAGCTTAATTAATCAAAGTAAAGTCT
>Ga0214545_1008816_pt1 | contig 15795 bp, 3 predicted proteins | sample CNSS4metaG_FD_160064 | JGI IMG/M metagenome (GOLD analysis project Ga0214545, IMG submission 160064) | Root nodule microbial communities from cowpea collected in UCLA plant growth center, Los Angeles, California, USA - CNSS4 | ecosystem: Host-associated > Plants > Roots > Nodule | place: USA... | reverse complement strand
AGTGTTGGCACTATGTCAGAACCATTTACAATGGAAGTGATAAAGGGTTTTCCTAACTCAGCCAACTCCAATGTCACACAGGCAGCTGCAAAAATTACAATTATGAAACCATATTGAATTAGTTACTCTTGGGAAAGGCAATAAAAGAAAGAATAAAGGAGAGAAAAATAGACACAGAGAATTTAACGTGGTTTGGCGTACAATGTGTATGTTTACGTCCACGACTACGTTGTATCTCCCCAGTGAAACCTAATAAGTGAAAGCTCCTCTATAAACCTAACAAGTAGTATTAAAGCCGATGGTTAAAACTAGCTCAGACGAGTGCAGTATGGTCCTAGTATCGAAAGTCTTCCTGGTAAGGGTCTCAGGTAAAGCGTGTCCCGTTAAGAAAAGAACGACGGTATAGAAAATGACAGAAAAGAAATACTCATGGTATACTTCCGTTGGAGGGGGAGTATACCAATGTGATTGAAGGGATTCACCCTTAAAAGGGAGATTGTTAGGAATCCAAGTGTGAGTCTAAATCTCACATTGGCTAGAAATGAAAAAGTATAGCACTATATAAGAATAAAGATCCATAAACCTATTGTCTTAAAGTTTTTTATTCTGAGTGATGTCATTGCCTTATTTAGTTGAGCTTAGGTTCTTTGGTGTTGTACCTCCCTAATAAAACCCCCTTTATGAACCTAACCGTTAATGGACTGAACATATATGTGAATTAGAGAGTTTGTATATACCTGAGCCAAATGTGACACAAGTTGGCTTTGTTGAAGACAACTCTTCCATTTCTCTAAGCTTATAAGTCAACAGTGCAGCAGTACCACCACCCAGCGAGTGTCCAACGATCTATATATGGAAATATTTTTATTATTATATTATTATTCTTATGAGAAACATGGTAAGTAACACTAACTAATAAATACCTTGATTTTGAAGTGGGGGTATCGACGAAGATCTTCAAGTAGTACAGAAACGCAGAGATCTCTAATCCAATCAGCCGAAGCAGCCATACCACGGTGTGCATGTCCTGAAACCATGTTGTGATCGAAAGGGACAGGAGCACACAGTGCATCTGTGAGAGTGTCTTTTATGCTACGCGTTCCACGGATGACCACCAGCAAACATTTCGATTCTTGATCACGTATAACCGTGAAAGCAGGCTTCAGAATCTGACATGCAAAATTCATTTTCAGTTCAAATGCCCAAACAAAAACTCATCTAATTAATCAACGTACCCTAGATGTTCTCTCCCTACAGAGCACATCCTCCTCATCGTATCCAGCAGCACATAGAAGTGCTGGAAAGCGTTTGCCGCGGCTGCAAATCCTGGCTAGGTTCAACAATCTTTCAAACTCTTGTAACTCCTTCAAGATTTCGCGGCCTTTCACTTCTTCACAATCACTTCTTTCTCGGCACTCACTTCCAATTGTTTTCTTATCCTGCATATTAGTAAGCAAAAGCTTTTTCAACAAGAAGAAAAAGAAACTTTTTAAGGAAGCTCAACGTTGTTAACATGAATTAATAATAGGTGAGAGCTGGGAAAGCACCTTGTCCAACACAGCGTGAACGATGGCTCTGGGCAAGTAGAAGATGTAGCGTCTCTCGGTGTAACAGAGCAACGCCATAGCTTTTGCTAATATGAGGATTACCTGCATCAAATTTTTGGGCGCTTCAAGTACCCTTCGTTCAACCCTCACACTGTTAATTCCATATCTCAGCGCCATTATTTGCAAACAAGAAGAAAGCTCGGGAAGATTTAAAAGTAGAATATTTAGTTTTTTTTATGAGAAGATTAGGAATTACAGGCTGATTCAACCCATATAGAAAGAAGAAAGTTCAGAGAGACAGGGAGAGGGACATTGGGTCCATGAAAGAGTGGATGCAAAAGTATAGTAGTGGTGAGTTGAATAGTTCAGATTATGAATTACTTGATCGTGTGGCCACAGCATCTCCGGGCCAAATGCGTTGGAATAGTATACATGTCAAGTCAACTTTTGTCTTTAACTCCCCAACTTCTGCTTCTTCTGCTTTTTCTTTTCTCATACTCCAATGGGATTAATTACCAGGAAAATTATTATTTGACCAAAAAAAATGGTCAAATTATACTTTGTCAAAACAAAAATATAAAATTAAAATTATTATCTTCAAATATCTTAAATTCGTGTAAATCAATGTTATTGAATTTGTAGATAGCTAATTAAGATTATAATTAACAGAAAAACACAACAAAAAATTTCAAGAATCAAATATAAAAACACACAATTTAAATAAAAAATATGACAAATAAAAATAATGAAACAGAAGAAACTTCTATATTTGTATCATTAATTTTAAGAATTCAAAAGATTTAAAATGTATAAAAACTAATTTATATTTCACCTCACATAATATTTTAATTTCATTCCTCAAACTAATTCAAATTTATTTTTTCTATATTGAATGTATCCATCAAACATATTACATTTAAATTTATTTTATTTATTATTTTTAGGATTAAATATATTTTTGTCCTTCAATTATTAAGTAAAAATTATAATTAATCCCTCTTTGAAAGTTAGAATTAATGTAGTCCCTCGGATTTAAAAATGCATAAATTTAATTATTTCAACCAAATTTTGTTAAGTTTATTTAACGTTTCAAATATATCTCATAATAGCAATTAAGTTGTTTACACACATATTTCCAATTCAATATTAATTAAAAAATACATTTAAAACGTCAAATAAACTTAACAAATTTTTTATTAAAAATATTAAATCTATGAAATTTAAAAAATGAAAAACTAAATTGATCCAAAATTGTTAAGAAAATTAATTCTAGTTTTCGAAGTAATGAACAAAAATATATATTTAACTATTTATGTTTATACACTCTGCTTCTTTTCTCTCCTTCAACCACTTCACAACACTCCAACCGTTACCAGAAAAAACCTATTGAAAAACGATTTCTAGAAAAACTTTACAATCGATTCTCCAAAAGCTTAATTCCACCTGCCAACACTTCTCCCTAAACTTGCTGGGAAAAAATAAAAGTAAAACCCTATGGACGGAATTCCGACGGAAAAATACACTCCAGCGAGAAAAAAAATCAGAAACAGTTTCGGCCTTAGAAGCCCAAAATTCCCTTATCCCAGCATAACGTTTATCTTCTATACTCAAATATAAAGAGACATCTATATTTGGTATCCTTATCTCTTTTTTTTCTAATTTTACTCTTTAAATAAAATAAAAAATTAATTATTATTTTATTAATTTTACTCTTCAAATAATCAGTTTTCTTCAGTTTTACTTTTCAAATAACCATTTTTCTAATTTAACGATGTTTCTAAATTATTACATTTACATTTAATTTTATAATTATAATAATAATATTATTATTATTATTTTTTATTATGATAAAATAAGTGAAAACACATTCGTGCATGTATCCGTGTATTTTCACAGGCCGGTAAACAATAAAATGGGTTAACACTTGACAATTCTTCTTGCATCTATCATTTTCTTGTTATATTTTGCCATTTCTGAAATTTATTTTTTGAAACACAATAAATAATCCTAGAAATTTCTTTCTAAAAATCGATCATCCCTCTTTTTATGGAAAAGTTTTTTTGGAAATTTTTGATGGTTGGAAACTACATTCCTTCCGTAGTAATACTATTTTATTAATTTACATTTCAAGAAAATTCATACTTTTATAATAAAAATTATTTTTTATAGATGTCAAAATATGTAAATATGTGGGACAAAAGTAGTATCTTTATCTAAAATTTATTTCACTCAAGAGATAGTTAATAAATATATGACTGATTTTATAATTATATAATTACTTAATTTTAATTTTTTAAATGTTTATTTTCTACATTTTGCTTTTACTTTTTTTTCAACTAATAATTATATTGAGTAGTGGGGGAAAGTTCGCTGCATTAATTTTTAAATTAAATATTTTTTTAATTTTTTAATTTTTACTGAAAATTGAAATTAGTCTTTTTTGAAAACTTTAAAATAATTTAATCTCTTATTTTTAGGAATACATGAATTTAGACTTTTAAACCAATATTTTATAACCAGTGTAAACAAATTAAAATACTAGACTGAGATATATTTAAAATGTCAAATTAACTTAATAAAATTCGATTAAAAAGATTAAATTCACACATTTACAAAATTAAGAGACTAAATTGATTGAAAATTTTCGAAAGAACTAATTTCAATTTTTACCAAAAAAAATTAAAGGACCAAAAACATATTTAATCCTTAATTTTTTTAATTCAATAAAACACTAACTACCATTCCTTTTCTGTTTAAATTATCAAGAGCACCGGCCAAAGCACCGTGTTAATTGTATTTTTTCCAGAGTCGTATCTTTTTTCTCTTAAATTGTTTTTAAGTCTCATATTTTAAATATTGGTCAAAGTTGGAACACTAAATCTAATGGTAAGAACAAGAAGTAATTTTTTTTATTTATTTATCAAATTGTTGAGCTTAGGTTATTCACATATATTGATCTTTTTCATCTCATTTTCACTATATATATCTCTCTCTTCTTTTTCTGTTATTACAACAAAATGTCAGAATTGGACTTTGTATTTAACTCAAGTAGAGATAGTAAAGGATTCATCAAGCATATAGCAAAATGATAGCAGTTAATTACAGCTTGTTCCTGGACATCAACAGATTCATCAAGTAGGTAGCAAAGGATTCTATTGTTGATTACCTATGTAAAATCCACCGAAATTCAATGGAGTAATACAAAAAATAATTATATAGAAAATTTAACCCCTTCATCGTCAGTTGAAGTTCCTTTAAAGACCACAAGCTTTCCTTTCTGTTCCAATAGTTTCAGTGCACGATTCAAAATAGTTCGATCTATTCCATGAAGCTCTGCGGAATATAAAAAACAATGAGAATCAACTTCAGTCAAAATAATTGCAAAGCCCAGTAGGTAAGAAATAACTACAACATATTAAGAAAAATGAGCATACAAATATTGGGGGGAAATCTTCCCTCTCACACAATGAGGATGAAAGGTATGACACACACATAATAACATCACAAAGAAAAAACAAGGAAAGACGTAAATTTACCAGATTAGATACCTTCAAACATTCTTATAAGTATTTAATTATTTAATTAAATTACATTACATTACAGGTTAGCTTAGGGTAGTTGAGCCCCTCCCTCTCTAATTCAAAACTTAATGAGCTTTAACTATCTCACCTCTTCATCTGCATCTCATTATGATAATGGAATTTTAAGAGTCAGGATGTATTTACCACCTGGAAGAATATATCTCTGGGCTTTTCACTTGTATTAATGTCTGGAAAACTTGGATTGATTTTCGCAACAATCCCTCCCTCAATAAAAACTCTCAAACAACCATTTTTTTCTCACAAATCATGTTTTCGCTCCCAAACTAGCTTTGCTCCCCACCACACCTTCGATCTTAAAAATCCCTCTGACTATTGGATGATGACACTTCTTGTCCTTACACTGTTTTAGTTTTCAAGACACCACGCCCCTTTGACTCCTCGTTTCAAGAAGACAATCGACACAAAGATTTGCATTACCATCAACTATCAAGGGACACATCGCTTGACTTCCGTCACCAAGACTTGACCCAAAGATCCCCACTTGGATACCATTATGAGGAAAAATATTCCATCTCACACATAAAGAGGATCAAAGGCATGGGACACACAAAACAACATTACAAAGAAAAAAACAGAAAAAGACATGGATTTACATGATTCGTCACTTCTTGCCACCGTCCACAAAATTGTCACAAAAGTATTTCATTATATCACATCACACTACAAGTTTTCTGGACAAACTTGAGAAACTCTTCCCACTACATATTTTCTGCGCAAACCTTAGAAACCCTCCTCCACTACAAAACAACCCCCCTTCAATTCAGGGTGGTGACCCCCTCTCTCTCAATTGTGTGAATCTTCTTCACATGATCTTTTATACAGTAAAGGTTCATGACTTCCTTCAAAAATAAGACTTAATGGGCCTTACTTTCCCACCTCTTCATCTGCGTCTCATTATGATCATGGGATTTTCAACAGTCAAGAACATTCACCATCCATTTTGAATACATCTCTTGGCTTTTAACTTTCTTGTATTAATGTTAGGAAATTTTGGATTGATTTTCACAGCAATTCTCCTTTAAACCGTACAAATTTTGCAAGCAAAACTCAACTTATAACACGACCAATTCCATTTTATTCACCAAGGATTAAATGATTAAGTAAAATCATCTCCATTGATTTATATTTAATATTAACCATTTATAACTTTATTTTCCAATTACTTTTTCCTTATTTGGAATTTCAGAGATTAAAACAAACTGAAGAGGTATCATCTTCCTCTTCTCTGAATTTGTCTGTACTCCCAATCTCAAGTATATTTGGTCCAACAGTGCAGCAACCACAGGAACCAGTCTCCATTCCAAACAAAAATTATAGCATGATTTTTCACAATATTGACAGTTACTGCTGCAATAATTCATTCACAATAATTATCTGATCGTGTAAACACAAAGGGTTAGACCATATCAGTATAAAGTCAAAAACTACTGCTATTAGTTTGCCGACTTTTTGAATTTACATATTCTGATTGAAAAAAACATCACAAAACGGGAAATTGTAGCAAAAGTTATGAACTGGGATTCATCTAGCATAACAAATTAGACAAGGGTTGTTCAAGCAGCACACATCTTTAGAAATTAGAAGACATATCATGGTGGTTTACATCGTTACTTCTGATTCTGATGGGAACAAATCTACTTTTGAGTTTTTTAACCTTCTTAAACAGAGGAAGCCACATCTGAGGAACACTGTTTTCTGATTTAACAAACAATCCACAGCAGTCTAAATACAACTAAGAAGACAATATGTCTTTTGTCGTGTTTTTAAATTTTTGTATTTCTTTTAGTTTCAACAAGGTCAAAAATTATTTTAAAACAAAAATAAAAACCATTAAGATTCAAGCTAAACAAAGGTTGCCTATTTGTTCCGTGGCCTAAACCTTTGCTTCAGCAATACCCCAATTGGTCTGAGGTTCAAGACAAGATACTTCCTTCAATCACCAGAAAAAAAAACTTAAATCAAAGGTAAAGACTATTTTACCGTTAGTCAACATAATATTTCATTATAGGTAACTAACGCTGAAATATTAAGACAACACCAAATCATAAAATTAAAACTAACTAAACTGGTTTTAGATTATGAAAATATCAGAGCTCAAAATCAGTAAACCACCACATGCGTATCCTTCCATTTTAGTTGTTTCAAAAGGTTCGATTCAACCAGATTGATTGCAAACAAATTGAAAAGCAACAATATTATTAAAAATACCTACCAAAGACCGACTATCAAGATCTAGAAATATACTCAAACCCGAGACAATATTCATTGAAGAAACATAATCATCAACTTGTCTTATCTCTAAGTATAGCTCATTATAGGATCTATAAGCGTTAACAAATTACCTGTTCCCTGAGACTCGGTCCCTGATCGTATTTCTTCAATAGTGACAACACCATCTTCCAGCCCATTGTCTTTTGCCTAATCAAATATTAAAGCAAATTCAATAACAAGGTAATAAATACTAATTGCAGGCAGTGATTATCAAACTAGCAATGTAAACCTACAAATTGTATTAAAATGTCGGCCCAATCTTGAATCCGATGCCAGAGTATAAGACATTTCCTGTGTCCTTTATCCATCCATTCTGCACGGCCTGTCAAATCAGAATACGCAGTTGGTACATTTTTCTCTGGGCCATTACAAGAAAAATAAATCCATTGACAGAAATAAAGCATACCTTCAGAAACTAAAGCCGAAAGGAAAGCTTCTCTAGCTTCATGAGTAAGAGACCCTGTAACAAGAAAAATCTGAAAACAATCATACAACAAAAGCGTGGAAACAAGCAAGATCAAATACTAAAGAAACATTCATAGGACTTGTCAACTTCACATAAATAACACACAATTTTGAGCTTACTTTCAATCACATGATTTGTAAATAGAGGAAATTCTTCCTCAAGGGCAATTACAAATGTCTTCTGTGTTTTACAATAATCCAAAATAAGCTCTTTCCACAGTTGTATCTGCTTCTCTCTTGTGTCTCTTACTGGCTGCAAACTGAAAGGTAGAAGTCAAGGTCACCGGCATAATCAACCATTACTTAAAGACAACCCTACTATCAACATTCTGATCAATAAACACTAACCACTAAGCACTAAACAATTAATTGATTTGGTAAATAAAGGGGCAAAACAAGGAATCACACAACAATAATACAATATCACAAGCAACCCGAAAACATATCCAACACAAACAGTAAAATGGTCCCAGTAACTAAAAACAATTAATTTTTCTTCATATAATTAAAAACATAAACAAAAAACCAGAATACAGGCATAAAAAGGCAGAAGACGAAGAGTAAAAAGATAATTTACGTGAAGTAGGGTGGGTAATTGAAGAAATGTGGCAGTTTGAACTCTCCCAATTTCTGCATCTTTCAAGTGCTTCAACGCTATACACAGGGAGTTACGATCTTCTCAGAAGCTTAAACAATTTTCTACTGATTACTTACAGACACGTAACAGAATATCGTACCAGGCACACGATATTGTTGATTTCTCGGATTGTGGGAACAAAAACTGCAGAGGAATTTCGACGTGGATGCGAAGTGAAGAAATGAAAGGAAAGTTCGACTCTGCGAACCCTAACAAAATCACGACGGAGGAAGAGGACCACCGTGAAGAAGCAAATCGTGACAAAAGAAACGACTGTGTTTTTGGAAGTTGTGCACGTTTGGTCATTAAAAGAACTTTTTAATGTCTATACAAAAAATAATTCGTAAATTGGAGCTTGATATTATTTAATTAGAATATAAATTTCATGAGTAAATAGATATTTATATAGTCTTTTTTTTCAAAATAATTATATAGTTAACTAACATCAATATTCTAATTTAAATTTATCGTATGATAGTTTGTAATTGAATTATAGCTATATTGATAGTATATTTTAACTAAATTTATCCATTAGTTTGTTTATATAGTATAAATAGATTCTAACTTTTGCACAATTACACTTTAACTAGTCATGAACAATTTCATGTATAATTTTAATTTTTATTAAAATAAAAAATCATTATATACAATGACATGTCATTAAATGACATTTAAAATTTTATGTAATAAATACATTCTAATTAAATATTATTCATCTCATACAACTAGTCACCCTTGATTGTTATAATTTGTAAGAAATAATTAAAATAAAAATAATCTAAAAAAAAAATTACCTTCCTTATATTGTATTGCAGCTCATCTAATTCTGAAATAGATTCATTTATCTTATAATTATTGTAAAGTTTGTCTTATATTTTTGAATTCACTTTTTACTAATTTTAATTTCAGTATGTAAATACTTTAATAAGATTGAAACAAAAAAAAAATTGATTAATAATTGTTTCAATATATATACCATTAATATATTTTATATTGTCATTTTATGAATTTGTAAATATATATTATATATTATATATGAATGAGTCTAATAATACACATTAGAACAAATATACTAAAAAACATTAGAGTGTGATATAACAATACACATTTGATAAATTTGTCTATACTCTGATTAGGCAAGTGTAACAAGAACCATTAGATGAGTTTAGCAATACAAAATAAATGAGGTTATCCATACACTAATTAAATGAATATAACAAAATATTTTATATATTGATTAGACAAGTCTAAGAATATACTGTAATTAGACAGGTATGACAAAAAAATAGTAAATGAGTTTGTCAATTAGACCAGTTTAGTAATATATATTAGACAAGTTTGTTTATCAATCATTTAACGGGTATAACAAAATAGATTAAACGAATCATTTCACATATTGATTATATGAGTCTAGCAATACACATTAGACGATATTGATTGTTCTTACAGTATAGCAAAAAAAAATCAAACGAATTATTCTACATATTGATTAAATGAGTCTAGTAATGCTCATTAACAAACCTTTCCATACACACTAATTAGTCGGATATAATAAAAATAAAAAATATTAGACGAGTAATTTCATATATTAATGAGAAGTATAATAAAAATTATCATACAAGTTTAAAGATACATTTATTAGACAAGTATAACAAAAAACATTAGATGAGTCTATCAATGTATTAATTAGACAATTTTAACAATATATATTAGACGAGTCATTCACATGTTTATTAGACAACTCTAGCAATATACATTAGACAAATCTTTTCATAGATAAATTACATGAGTTTAATACACATTAGACAAGTTAGTTCATTCACTAATTTGTATTTTTAACAAGTTTACTCAACATATTTATGTATATCCTTAATATTTTTAGAGAGTTTACGTTATATTTTTTCACATACTTTATCATTTGTATTTTTACAAAATTATTTATATTTTTATAAACATATCCACTTTCTAAACCTGTACATCTTTATTCACATTGGTTATATTCAAAATTTAGTTATAAACTTATAAATATTTATTATTTCTTTATACAACCTTTAAATTTCTTTTAATAAGCACACAAACAAACCAATATATATACATAAGCACGAGTTTAAAACTAATCTTATTATAAAATATAATACCAAACCACCCTCTTTTTTTAAATAAATATATGCTCTCTTTCTTTTTGTAACCAATGAAACTCATCTCGTTTTTTTTTAATAATTTGCACTCACCTCTTTTATTTCATTTCAAAATAACATATTAGTAACCAATAATCTTATAAAATAGAGAAATTAGGATTTTTTTTAAAAGGTTAAAATATACATTTAATCTCTATTTTAGTCCATTTAGTTATAATATTGTTTTGTTGTTCAATGAGGTCCTAATTTTCGTTAATTTTATCCAATTTGGTTCTTTTTTGTTAATGTCGTTTAAACAATTAACACTAATGAACAATGATTACCACATATCACTTCATGATTCTTTTGATTTATACCTTTGTTTTTTTTTTTAGTTTTTAATTTTATTTTCTTAAAAATGTTCACATGTTAATCCAACAGCATGCCACCTAGGGATGGCAAAAATATCTGTGCCCGTAGGTATTCACAGATAAAATCCGTGATGAATAGTTGGTAACCACGAGTAACGGGTATTTTAATACCCGCTTATAAACAAGTCGGGTGCGGGTATCATACTATCCGTACCCGCGAGTACCCGTTATCCGTAAAAAATTAAAATTAAAATTAAATTATGTTTTATTAAGTTAAATTTAATTAAAATTTAATTTTAATTTTAATTTAATTTATATTTTATTAAATTAAATTAAATTTTAATTTTAATTTTAATTTAATTTATATTTTATTTTATAATTTTTTGTAATTTTTTATTTAAATTTAATTTTAAATATTTATAAAATATATTTCTGAAATATTTGCAGGTATTCACAAGTACCCGCGAGTTTTAAAATACTCACGGGTATTTTTTAAACGAGTACCCGTGCAGATAGCGAGTGAATTTTTTTATTGCAGGTCAGGTTGTGGGTAGACATTATCCGTGTCCGACCTGACCCGTTGTCATCCCTAATGCCACCTGTAATAATCTATGTTTTATATTCAATTTGGTCTTATATTTGTTATTTTTGTTCAATTTGATCTTAATTTTCTCTTAAATGAAACAATTTTATCACTATCCAGATTGGGACCAATTTTAAGTTTTATATAAATGTTAACATCATGATTCTATTAAAATTCATATTTTTATTAAATATTTTGGTTTAAGGTTACACTTAGTTTAAAATTTTTACTTTATGTGATTATGTAATTTTTAACCTTTTAAAATTTTAGATAAAAGGTGTTACTTAAATTTTAATTATAATTTTAAACTAATTGTAACCATAAATTAAAAGATTTAATAAAAATATTATTATAACATTTATATAAAAAATAAATTTGGTCTCCACAATTTGGAGAGGGACAAAATTCCTCAATTTAAAAGGAATGAAACTAAATTGAACAAAAATAATGAATATAGGAATCAAATTAAATATAAAATATTAACTCTGGCAAGTGGCATGTGGCATGCTACTAATTGACACGTGGACATTTTAAAAATATAAAAAAATAAAAGAAAAATTATGAAGTGATACGTGACCATAATTGTTCATTACTGTTAATTATTTAAACAACATAAGCAAAAATAACCAAAATGAACAAAATTAATAAAACTTGGGGCCCAATTGAAAAAAAAAAATATTATGACTAAACTAACAAAACTAAACAAAAATAAGACCAAATATATATATTTTAACATTTTTAAAACGTAAAAGATAAGGAATTTTTATAAGAAAAAAAATTTGAATGATTAAACTATGGGAAAGTATATAATCTCTCTATTTTTTTTCTTTTATATGACATTAACGTTTGTCAGTTTTAAAATAGATATTCTCTTTTTTTTTTCATGTAATTTTAATAAAGTAACATTCATATTCCCTATTCTATGTAAAATTATATTTGTATTAAAATTGTATATAAATATAATAATTAGTTAATAAACTTGATAAACGATTATTTTTATTAGATAATTTATTATTGAGTGACAGTATAATTTGTTCATAATATTATGATATAGTAATTAGGTCACTCAATTTTATTTATATAATTTTAAATTTTTAATTAAGTTTTAATCAATATTTTATTTTTTTAAAAATAAGCAGTATGTGTATAATTTTATTAAAAATATAGAAGACGTGAATGTCATTTAAATGTGTAAGGAAAGTGAATGTATATTTAAACTAGTATGAGACCCGTGCCTACGCACGGGTCTTTTTTTTTTATTTGGCTAAAAAAATTAATATATTTATTATTATATTTGAATAAATAATTTATTTATGTAATTATATTTTACTATTATATAATTAATATAATTATTGTTATATTAGTAATAATAATAATAATAGATTATATTAATAATAATAATAAAATTAAAAAATAATAATTAAATATGATTTTATTTATTTTAAATCATAAAATTGATAATTAATTAGTAATGCGTAATAAAGTTACATGATTAAAGTTTAAATTATAGTTTTGAGTTATATACTATATTAAAATAAAATGTATATGCACGGTCGTTGTTAAAATAAAATGTATGTATATTGTATAATAATGTCCCGTACAAAATAAATACAACATGAAATTGATGTTTAAATTTTTAAATAAAAACACATGTAGAAATAAATACATGTATATTATATTAAAATAAAATGTATATACACATGTTGTTGTTAAGGTAGAACGCAAACATAGTGTATAATATGGTCTCGTACCAAATAAATAAACATGAAATTGATGTTAAAATTTTTAAAGAGAAACACATGTAAATATATAGATGCTTGTATTATATGTTAAAATAAAATGTGTACGCACTAATATGGTCATGTAGAAAATAAAAATAACATGAAATTAATATTAAAATTTATAAATAAAAACACATATATCGACAAACATATAAAAAAATATTAAATATATTGATATATAAAATCAAAGATAATAATACTAACATTACTACTAATAATAATAATAATCTCAATAATAATAACGTTACTACTACTATTACTCATATTAATTCAAATAATAATATGATCATATAAAAAATATGCACATAATCGAAATATGGTCCCGTAGAAAATAAAAATAACATGAAATTAATGTTAAAATTTATAAGTAGAAACACATGTAGATATCGACAAACACATACAAAGATATTAAAATATATTGATATATAAAATTAAAGATAATAGTACTATAACATTACTACTACTACTACTAATAATAATAATAATAATCTCAATAATAATAATGTTATTACTACTGTCTGCTCATATTAATTCAAATAATAATATGATCATATAAAAAATATGCACATAATCAAAATATGGTCCCGTAAAAAATAAAAATAATATGAAATTAATATTAAAATTTATAAATAGAAACACATGTATGTTTTTTTAATATTTTTAATTGGTTCAAAATGTGGACCTTATTCCTTGAATTCACTTTTATAAAAGCTATGAAACTCGATTGATGTTTTAAAAAAAAACTATAATTATAACAAAGTTCACGTGAAAGTAAATCTCACAAATTAAATGAATGTGATATTATATTTTTTAACTTTCAAGTATTCTTTAGACTTATTTTTCACGATGTTTTTATTAACAAAAGTTCAATCAACTTCTTTAATTAAAAAAAAAACTTAAAACCAAGTTTCTCAACTTTAAAAATGCAATAATATACCAATTTACTTGTAAATTGTCGTATATTTTGATGATAAAATACGTTAAACACAAGTTAAAACTATTAATGTTTATTAGTTAATAGTTTTCGTGCTAAATGGATGAAAAATCATACTCAAAAATTTAAGAACCATATAAAATAAAATAAAATAAATGAATAATGAAACTTAAAGAGTAACTAAGCGTAATTAAATTAAATTACACACAAATAGATTAACGGATGCCCAATAGTTCTATTTACTTGTAATTTTAAATAAGTGACATAAATAACCTATATGGTTAGCCACTACTGAAGACCAATATGACTTCAAAGAAATGAAGATATTCAAATTTATATTGCAATCAAGGAATGTATATGTAATAATGATAACGACAAAATGCCCCCACAACATATATACCAGATACAATTTTTTCACGACGTATGGTATTACAGTATGACTTAACTACTACACAACAACAAAGAAAAGCTAAATGAATCTGCACACTGCCATACACAGTTCAAAATTATTGCATACCAATAATTTAAAGAACCCTTATTAACTTACACTTTAAAAGGGATTGACACAACAGTATCATCGCATGCTAATAAATGTAATCTAAGTTGATGAGGCAGCTTTGGAAGATGGATTGAAAGGAACCTGCTCAGCGCATGTAAGTAATTCATGGGGTCCAGCCTCTTCTCTACCAACTCCAAGAAGATCAAGATAGTACATGTAATGGGAAACGATATTGTTCATGGTGTCCACATCACCTTGACCACAAACACCATCCCCATAGAGAATGTTCATTACAGTGCCAAAATCAGGAACGCGATTCTCCATAGTGTCATTCTTGGTAGGCTTCCAGTTGCCAACGAAGGCATCATGAGCAGAGGGTTGATACTTCTTTATTGGTGTCATCCATCTCCATATTGTAGCCTGGAAAGCAAGGGTTGCATTCTGCTCTATGTATTCTGGATGACTTAGAAGATCCACCTTCAAAGCTTCTCCAACAGCACCGTAGTTGTAGTTCCTGAATTCATCATGTCATTAAGTATAACCTCCACATTCAACAAGCACAACGATGGTGATAAAACCTAATGAATCTTTTTCTTATTGAATATTTATATGTTTCAACTTTCAAATAAAAAATGCTCCAATAAAATATAACCAGAACTGCCTTCATAAAATACAAGTAGCCTTAGATGCTACTTAATTTGATGAGATGGCCAAATATCTACCTATTCAGACCAAACAAAACTGGTATATCAGAACAATAAAGGTAAGGAATCAGGCTTATGATTGTATTAGTTTCAAATACATACTTAGATTCACCCACCTATTGAGATATCTAAGGCACCATTACTAAAATGTCATTCATATGACTGGTATGTCTGAATGACACTTAAGAGGAATTATTAGATAATCCTATATAACAAAAGCAAGGGAAACTTCAAGGAAGGTTCCCACATAGATTTCAAAAGGTTCATTATAAATACACCCTTAG
>Ga0214545_1008810_pt1 | contig 15804 bp, 7 predicted proteins | sample CNSS4metaG_FD_160064 | JGI IMG/M metagenome (GOLD analysis project Ga0214545, IMG submission 160064) | Root nodule microbial communities from cowpea collected in UCLA plant growth center, Los Angeles, California, USA - CNSS4 | ecosystem: Host-associated > Plants > Roots > Nodule | place: USA... | reverse complement strand
CACATAATTAGCACCGTTACTGGTCAACTAACGGAAAGGAACCAATTGCAACGAATTTTCGAAAATAGGGACTCAATTGAGTCAAATAAAAATGGGGGGACCTACTTGAGATTTCGCTACAAAAATGAGGACCTATGGAATGATTTAACCTTAAATTAATTATGACAATTTAATATATAATTTTGCATAAAAAGCTCAAAAAATAAATTTTAACTATAAGGTCTCCATTTTAAGTTTATTTTTGGCCTCCCAAACTCTTGAACCATCTTGTCATAAGCATTATTCTTTTACTTTGTTTCTTCTTCAACACTTCCTTGAATTGATAAATATCCTTCTAAGGAGTATATGAACTTAGAAGTTTTTAATGTGATTATTACTGGTAAAAGTTTTTGGATATAAGGATGACTTATGGAAAAAGTTAGAAGGGAGGATTAGAGAGGTTGTGGTTCAACCTCTCCACTAAGAATTTGAAGATATTAGGGATGATCATGGATTGGATTTTTAATGATCCAATCCACATCTATTTTGGATCCAAATAATTGGATTAGATTTTCGATCCAAATCCATTTTTTCAAAAAAAGTAGATTGAATTTTTTAAAAATCCAGATCCAAATATTTATATCAAGTTTAAATTTAGATCTAAATATTTGGATCAAGTTAAAAATCCAAAATTCATTTTTCATCAAATAAATTCAAATTAAATTTTTTAAAACTTGTGTCCGTAGGCCTAACACCATAGAATTTGACAGATTTTTTGTCGAGGCCAACGAGACCAAATTTTAGCATGGGATGAACTTGAATGACTTTCGAACGAATTTCGGTCGGGGACGACGTGACCAAATTTAGGCCAAGGTCGACTTGAAAAAATTTTAGTCAAGATCGACTTGACTAGATTCGAATGAATTTCGGCCATGGCCGATTTCGCCTAATACGACCAAATTTTGGCCAGAGCCGACATGGCCAAATATGGCCACATTTGGGCCAAGGCCTGATCAGTCAAATTTCGGTTAGGGTTGACTCCACTAAATTCATCAGCCGGGACCGACTTGACTGAACATGACCAATTTTCGATCACAGCTGACTAAGTTGAATATAGTCAAATTTTGTTCAGGACTTACTCGACCGAATACGGCTAAATTTGGGCTAGTGTCGACTCGACCAAATTTTGGTCATGACCAACTCGACTAAATTTGGCCAAATTTTGGTCAGGACCGACTCGCCTAAATATGACCAAATTTTGGTCGCGACCGACTCTGCCGAATACGACCAAATTCAAGCCAGGACCAACTCGGTCAAATTTTGGTTGAGGCCAACACGACCAAATTTTGACCGGAGCCGACTCGACTGAATTCGACCGAATTTCGGTCATGGCCGACTCAGTTGAATACGGCCAAATTTCGATCGTGACCGACTCATATGAATACGGCCAAATTTCATCATAGGCCGTCTCAGCCGAATACAACCAAATTTGGGCCAGGGCCGATTCGGCCAAATCTCAATCGGGGCCAACTCGATTGAATTCGACTGAATTTTGACTAGAGACAACTAGGCTAAATACAACCAAATTTTGGTCACAATTGTCTCGACCAAATACGGTCAAATTTTGTCTAGGTCCACTCAGCCCAATGCAGTCAAATTTGGGTCGGGGTGAACTCAACCGAATACTTCCAAATTTTGTCCAGTACCAACTGAACCAAATTTCGATCAGGACCGACTTGACAACATTTTGCCTAATTCAGCCAAATTTTGTATAAGGTCACGCCAACTCAATCAAATATGACTAAATTTGGGCTAGTCCATCTCAACCTTTAGCCTAACCTAACCAAAAATATAAACTGAAAATTTGGATTGGATATTTTGGATTATCCATTTTGAAAATCTAGATTTAGAGTATGGAAATACAATCCATAAAATATATAAAATGTAGATCAGATTGATATCCAAATCTAATAAAATGGATTGAATTTTTAATAAAATGAATATTAAATGGATTGGATCATAGCAAAAATGGATTGGATCATGAAAATTAGATTTTTTGTCCATCCTTAATTTAACTTTTCAGATCATCCTTTGCTTCCTTCTGTTCATTTAAGAGTTCAATAAATATAAATTATTGTTGTTATCCTCATAATTTTTATTTTTATGTGTTAAAGAAACATTAATTATTACTTTTACCCTCATATTTTTATTCTTTCAATTTTATATGTATTTAATCTCTTTTTATTAATACATTTTTTTAGAAGAGTAATTTAAATTTGTTAATACAAATTTATGGATACATTAACAATTCTTTTATTAAACTTTTAAAATTTTCAAAGTTTTAAAGTTTATGAATATAAATTTAAAGCTTTAGTGTTTACGGACGTCTCACGTCTCACGTCGCACGTCGCACGTTTCACATCTCACGTCTCACGTCTCAAGTCTCATGTCTCATGTCTCACGTCTCACGTCCCACGTCTCACGTCTCACGTCTCACGTCTCTTGTCCCACGTCCCATGTCCCACGTCTCACGTCACACGTCCCACGTCCCACGTCCCACGTCCCACGTCCCACGTCCCACATGTCACGTCTCACGTCTCATGTCTCGCATTCCACGTCTCACGTCCTACGCTCCACGTTCAACGTCTCTCACATTTCACATCTCACGTTCCACGTGTCATGTCTCATGTGTCACGTCTCACGTCCCATGTCCCACGTCCCACGTTCCACGTCCAAAGTCTCACATCTTACGTCTCTCATCCCACGTCCCACGTTCCACATCGCAAATCTTAGGTTCCACGTCTCACGTCCTACGTCTCACATTCCACATCTCACGTCGCACATCTCACGTCTCACGTCTCACGTCTCAAGTCTCACGTCTCACGTCTCACGTCTCACGTCTCACGTCTCACGTCTCACGTTCCATGTCTCATGTCTCACGTCACACGTCCCACGTCCCACGTGTCACGTGTCATGTCTCGCGTTCCACGTCTCACGTCCTACGTTTCACGTCTCTCACGTCTCACATCTCACGTTCCACGTCTCACGTCTCACATTCCATATCTCACGTTCCACGTCCAACATCTCACATCCCACGTCCCACCTCGTTCCACGTCGAAAATTCTACGTCTCACGTCTCACGTCTCACATCCCACGTCCCACGTCTCACGTTCCACATTTCACGTCTCACGTCTCGTGTCACATCTCTCGTTTCACCTCTCACCTCTCACGTCTCTCGTTTCACCTCTCACGTCCCATGTCCCACGTGTCACGTGCCAAGTCTCACGTCCCTCGTTTCACGTCTTACGTCCCTCGTTTCACGTCTTACGTCCCACGTTTTACGTTTCATGTTTCACGTCTCACGTTGCACGTCTCACATCCCACGTCTCACGTCTCATGTCTCAAGTCTCACGTTGCACGTTGCACATCTCTTTTATTAAACTTTTAAAATTTTCATTTAAATTGTAAGTTTTAAAGTTTATGAATATAAATTTCCAGTTTTACTATTTATGGACGTCTCATGTTGCACGCTTCACGTTGCGCGTCTCACGTCTTACGTCTCACGTCTCACGTCTCACGTCCCATTTCCCACGTCTCATGTCACATGTCCACGTCCTACGTGTCACGGCTCACGTCCCACCTCTCACGTCCAACGTCCCACGTTCGATGTCTCTCACGTTTCTCGTCCCACGTCCCACGTGTTAGGTTTCACGTCTCATGTCTCACGTGTTCACGTCTCACGTCCTACGTTTCACGTCTCATATCTCACGTCCCACGTTTCTCGTCTCACATGTCACATCTCACATGTCACGTCTCACATCTCAACTCCCACGTCCCACGTTTCACGTCTCATGTCCCACACTTCACGTTCCACGTCCCACGTCTCATGCCTCACGTTCCACGTCCCACGTCTCATGCCTCACATTCCACGTCTCATATCCCACCTCTTAGGTCTCACGTCCCACGTCTCACGTTCTACGTCCCATGTTTCATGTTCTACGTCCCACGTTTCACGTCCCACGTCTTACGTCTCACCTCTCACGTTTTACGTATTATGTCAGGTCTCACGTCTCTCGCACGTCGCACATTTCACGTCACACGTCCCATGTATCACAGCTCACGTCTCACGTCTCATCTTACGTATCACGTCTCAGGTCTCACGTTGCACGTCCCACGTTCTCACGTCACATGTCCCACGTCTCACGTCTCATGTCCCATGTCCCATGTCTCACGTTTTATGTCTCACTAGAGCTGTCAAAATGGATAATTCAACACGACCCGGCACGACCCACCACGGGTTGATGATTTAGTAAGCCAACCCAACCCGGCTCACTTTTTAGCGAGCTAAAAATATTCAAACCCGGCCCGACCCACCACGGGTTGGTGGGTTAAACGGGTTGACTCACGGGTTCACTTAATTAAAAAAAATATATTTTTTTTAAATTTTATTTTAAGTCAAAACTAAATTATAATTCTAATTAAAATTTAAATAAACTTTAATACAATCCAAATACAAACCAAAATAAAAAAAATTCAAATTATTTATGTATTGGTTAAAAAAGAACCTAACATGACCCAAATGTAAAGCCCAACTTAATAAAAAACCCTTGTGTAACTCTTTTATCTGGGGGTTGGTGAGCCAACCCGGTTCACCACGGGTTCAACCCGGATGAGCCGGGTTCTAAATGAATCGGGTCAAAAATCAACCCGACGCGAACTCGTGGTGAGCCGGGTTGGTTCGTGCGTTCCAACCCATTTTGACAACTCTATGTCTCATGTCCCACGTCGTCTCACCTCTCACGTCTCACGTCGTCTCACGTCACACGTCTCACGTCCAACGTTCTACATCTCACGTCCCACGTCTCACGTCCCACGTCCTACGTCTCATGTCTCATGTAGCACGTCTCACGTCCCACATATTACGCCCACGTGTCACCTTCAACGTCTCACATCCCACGTCGCACATCTCACATTATTGCACTGAAATACTTGATTCTTTCATAAAATAATGGTGCTTTGGTTTACTGGTTACAATATAGCTAAGATTCTTCTTTGCTGTTTATCATTTTTCAAGTTTCTTATTGATCGAAAAAAGAGAAAGGACATCATTTTACCGGAAATAGAAAAACTAACCTTATGCAACAACAATAATTTGAAGCTTTTGTATATGTCTGCTATCATTACATAGATGATTTTAGAAAAGTGTTTAGATGTTGGCAGACAATATTTTTTTATTGGTTTTCTGTTCTGACATTCAATATGCGAAGAGATGTGTCACAAAATTCTAATCAATGGTGGGCAAAAAATCCATTTTTTATAATCCAATCTATTTTTTCTATGATTTAATCCATTTAATATCTATTTTATTAAAAATTCAATCCATTTAAAATCCATTTTATTGGACATGGATATCAATCTGATATATATTTTATATATTTTATGAATTGGATATCCATTCTCTAAATCTAGATTTTCAAAATGGATAATCCAAAATATCCAATCCAAATTTTTAGTTTATATTTTTGGTTAGGTTAGGCTAAAAGTTGAGACTGACTAGTCCAAATTTAGTCGTATTTGATTGAGTTGGCGTGACCTTATACAAAATTTGGCCGAATTTTGTCAAGTCGGTCTCGATCAAAATTTGGCCTAGCTGGTCCTAGACAAAATTTGGAAGTATTCAATTGAGTTCACCTCGACCCAAATTTGACTGCATTAGCCTGAGTCGATCTAGACAAAATTTGACCGTATTCGGCCGAGACAACCGCGACCAAAATTTGGCTGTATTCAGGCTAGTTGGCTGTAGTTAAAATTTGGTGGAATTCAATCGAGTTGGCCTCGATTGAGATTTAGCCGAGTCAGCCCTGACCCAAATTTGGTCGTATTTGGCTGAGACGACCTAGGATGAAATTTGGCCATATTCAAATGAGTCAGTCACGATCGAAATTTGACTGTATTCAACTGAGTCGACCACGACCGAAATTCGGTCGAATTCAGTTGAGTCGGCTCCGGTCAAAATTCGGTCATGTTGGCCTCGACCAAAATTTGACCGAGTTGGTTCTGGCCTGAATTTGGTCGTATTCGGCAGAGTCAACTGCGACCGAAATTTGGTCATATTTAGGCGAGTCGTTCCTAACCTAAATTTGGTCAAATTCAGTCAAGTTGGTCATGACCAAAATTTGGTCAAGTCGGCACTTACCCAAATTTAGTCGTATTCGGTCGAGTAAGTATCGAACGAAATTTGACTATATTCAACTTAGTCGGCTGTGATCGAAAATTGACCATATTCAGTCAAGTCGGTCCCGGACGACGAATTTAGTGGAGTCAACCCTGATCAAATTTGACTGATCAGGACCTGACTCAAATGTGGCCATATTTGGCCAAGTCCACTCTGGCCAAAATTTGGTCGTATTAGGCAAAATCGACCCTGGCCAAAATTCAGTCGAATTCAGTCAACTCGATCTCGACTGAGATTTTGTCGAGTCGACCTTAGCCCAAATTTGGTCACGTCGTCCCCAACCAAAATTCATTCGAAAGTCATCCAAGTTCATCCCATGCTGAAATTTGACCTCGTTGGCCTCGACAAAAAATCTGCCTAATTCTTTGATGTTAGCCCTATCGAAAATCTAATCCACATCCATTTTGGATCCAAATAATGGATGTGGGTCCAAATTTGTGTCCATAGGGCTGACACCAAAGAATTTGACAGATTTGGTTGAATACTTCCAAATTTTGTGCAGGACCAACTGGGTCAAATCTCGATCGGGACCGACTTGACAGAATTTGGCCTAATTCGACCAAATTTTGTACAGGGTCACGCCAACTCAATCAAATACGACTAAATTTAGGCTAGTCTGTCTCAACCTTTTGCCTAACCTAACAAAAAATATAAAGTGAAAATTTGGATTGGATATTTTGGATTATCCATTTTGAAAATCTAGATTTCGAGAATGGATATCCAATCCATAAAATATATAAAATGTAGATTAGATTGATATCCAGATCCATTAAAATGGATTTTAAATGGATTGAATTTTTAATAGAATAGATATTAAATGAATTGGATCATAGAAAAAATGGTTTGGATCATAAAATTTGGATTTTTTGTCCATCCTTAAAAGATATAAGATTAATTTGGTCGATTTGGAAAATTCAGTAAAGAAGTTATGGGTTCAGCTCTCAATTAATAAATACTAATAATTAACATCGTGGATAATAGAAAAATCATTACATATATATTTTGTACAATAGTTTTGAAAGGAAAGAGTGATTTTTCATATACCATAAAAAAGATATATGCATGCAACTAAATTCCTAGAAATAATGAATATATAAAATTGATTAGAACTTACTTATTTGTGTAATTTGAGCCAAATTTGTAGTCTTTATGGGCTTTGAATATTGTAGTGATGTATTCACGTTTTTCATTTTCAATTCTCATTATTTTAAGTTTATGCTTGCTTAAGACTTTATTTTTCTTATTACAATTAGAAAAGTTATCAGAACAAAACATGTATTATAATAAATATTTAACATTTTATATCGATTATGGGACAAATCAATATTAGTTATAGACAACGTCAATTTTTATCTCCAAGACTTCACGTGTGAATTATCTACAAAATCAACGCAAAATATTACTTACTTTATTGAAAAGAAACACTACTAGTGCATACCTCATTACCTTTTTACTTCCTATTATAAAATGTTGCTTTTGGAGTAAATATCTTATATTTTCCATAATTGTAGTTGTTGGTTGTCTTAATGTTTCATTATTCATTGATGCTACCACCTATTGAAAATAAATCTGAATAATCCATTAAGAGAAGAATATAAACATAGAGACCAAAAACTATTTAATTATTAAGATGAAATTAATATTTATCACTAGATCTTCACCATATAATAATTATCAAAATAAGAAAGTATAAATTACAATAAAGTGTTTTTTTTCCTTGTTTTATTTTAATCTATAAAAATTAAAAATATAAGTTTATCATACAAAAGGTAATTTTTTTTATAATTTATAAATTCTTATATATACATTTTTACTTTAATCTTACCATGAATTTCCTTCAATCCACTAGTGTAGAGATTAATTATGATTGTGAAACTGTAATTGCTTTTTGCCTGAAAACTTTTTGCACACATAATTTCTCTACTAAGTTTAAAATAGCATATTACTTTTAGAAAATGTTTATAGAATTTTTGTTGCATTATTTTTTTAAAAAAACAAATATAAAATTAGTAGATAGTTTAATGGGCTATTATATATGATTTTGACTGTAAACAAATATAAAATATAAAGTCTCACGAATATGTCCTTTTCAGTTTAACAACAGCAATGACTAAATAAATGAATTATAAATACTTTTGACAATGACTTAGAATTTAGAAGAGAGTGTGGAAAGACACGCTTCCTTTGTGGACTTGGTTTTGCTGCATACGTAATCCAAACAGCACAATAGGAAATTACCCAATTTTTCACATTGAGAGAAAAAAGTAAAGAGAAAAATTATTAAAAATATTTTCGTTAAATCAGAAGAGGAAAAAAATAGTTGTTTGCTATTTGTTGAAATATTTTCTTTAAATTATTTTTTTTTCATTTTCTTTTAATTTTCTACACCATAAAATTTCGACTTTTGCTTTTCTGTATCACTCCCAACTCTACATCTCTGGTTGCTCATGTCTCACTGTCATTAAAATTGTTAACATAGGTTTTATGTAATAAATGGATAAAAAATATCTGTAAAATATAGTATACTAAAAAATAATTGTGGCTGAAAATGAGTTAAAACACCTGTTGTTCTAGCTACTTTTTCATTGTTTAGACCAGTTCAACTCATAAATGTACAGGTGGATCCATTTCATAAAATAAAAATAAAAATAATATTTACAAAAATAAAGCATTGTATTAAAAACATTATATATATATTACTTTTATTTTTTAAAGTCGGCCAAAATGATATTGAGATAAAACTAAAATAGTTTAGTTTATTTAAAACACTCATGAAATCAAACTAACAATAATTTATTACATATTTGTCTAATTGAGCTTAATCGATGTATTTAATGTCCATCTCATACCATTGTGTTTCAACAGTTCACCAATGTCCCTTCTCAGTCTCCCCTCATCATTGACTTCTATAATATGTTAGTCAAGTTATCAATAGGCTACATGAAAATGTAAATTAAATACTTCTAAGTTTATAAAAAAGTCCAAAAAAATTACTATAATCTAATTAATATCTATAAAGTGATAGTTATTGTGGATATCATTCTTTTTTTTAAAATGAAAATGCTAAAAAAGTATTACATAGAGTATAATAAATTACTTGAGTTGTGTTTCAAATTTTGGTATATAATTCAATAGATTAATTCTTTTTTAGTTAAGTTCTTCTTTTATACTTAGTTGATTATGGATTGGATTTTTCAAAATCCAAATTAGGTCTAATAAAATAGATTAGATTTATAATTTAGATTCATTTTAACTAGATCAATTATATTTGAATTTTTTAAACCAATTTAAACTATGTAGATCGAATTCACTTTGTCAATTAGATTAAGTCTAATGAGATCAATTTAATATAGCTGGCTATTAGGTCTATTAAACACGGGCTTGGCTAACTCGTATTTTAGCATGGGATGAACTTGAATGACTTTCGAACGAATTTCGGTCGGGGACGACGTGACCAAATTTAGGCCAAGGTCGACTTGAAAAAATTTTAGTCAAGATCGACTTGACTAGATTCGAATGAATTTCGGCCATGGCCGATTTCGCCTAATACGACCAAATTTTGGCCAGAGCCGACATGGCCAAATATGGCCACATTTGGGCCAAGGCCTGATCAGTCAAATTTCGGTTAGGGTTGACTCCACTAAATTCATCAGCCGGGACCGACTTGACTGAACATGACCAATTTTCGATCACAGCTGACTAAGTTGAATATAGTCAAATTTTGTTCAGGACTTACTCGACCGAATACGGCTAAATTTGGGCTAGTGTCGACTCGACCAAATTTTGGTCATGACCAACTCGACTAAATTTGGCCAAATTTTGGTCAGGACCGACTCGCCTAAATATGACCAAATTTTGGTCGCGACCGACTCTGCCGAATACGACCAAATTCAAGCCAGGACCAACTCGGTCAAATTTTGGTTGAGGCCAACACGACCAAATTTTGACCGGAGCCGACTCGACTGAATTCGACCGAATTTCGGTCATGGCCGACTCAGTTGAATACGGCCAAATTTCGATCGTGACCGACTCATATGAATACGGCCAAATTTCATCATAGGCCGTCTCAGCCGAATACAACCAAATTTGGGCCAGGGCCGATTCGGCCAAATCTCAATCGGGGCCAACTCGATTGAATTCGACTGAATTTTGACTAGAGACAACTAGGCTAAATACAACCAAATTTTGGTCACAATTGTCTCGACCAAATACGGTCAAATTTTGTCTAGGTCCACTCAGCCCAATGCAGTCAAATTTGGGTCGGGGTGAACTCAACCGAATACTTCCAAATTTTGTCCAGTACCAACTGAACCAAATTTCGATCAGGACCGACTTGACAACATTTTGCCTAATTCAGCCAAATTTTGTATAAGGTCACGCCAACTCAATCAAATATGACTAAATTTGGGCTAGTCCATCTCAACCTTTAGCCTAACCTAACCAAAAATATAAACTGAAAATTTGGATTGGATATTTTGGATTATCCATTTTGAAAATCTAGATTTAGAGTATGGAAATACAATCCATAAAATATATAAAATGTAGATCAGATTGATATCCAAATCTAATAAAATGGATTGAATTTTTAATAAAATGAATATTAAATGGATTGGATCATAGCAAAAATGGATTGGATCATGAAAATTAGATTTTTTGTCCATCCTTAATTTAACTTTTCAGATCATCCTTTGCTTCCTTCTGTTCATTTAAGAGTTCAATAAATATAAATTATTGTTGTTATCCTCATAATTTTTATTTTTATGTGTTAAAGAAACATTAATTATTACTTTTACCCTCATATTTTTATTCTTTCAATTTTATATGTATTTAATCTCTTTTTATTAATACATTTTTTTAGAAGAGTAATTTAAATTTGTTAATACAAATTTATGGATACATTAACAATTCTTTTATTAAACTTTTAAAATTTTCAAAGTTTTAAAGTTTATGAATATAAATTTAAAGCTTTAGTGTTTACGGACGTCTCACGTCTCACGTCGCACGTCGCACGTTTCACATCTCACGTCTCACGTCTCAAGTCTCATGTCTCATGTCTCACGTCTCACGTCCCACGTCTCACGTCTCACGTCTCACGTCTCTTGTCCCACGTCCCATGTCCCACGTCTCACGTCACACGTCCCACGTCCCACGTCCCACGTCCCACGTCCCACGTCCCACATGTCACGTCTCACGTCTCATGTCTCGCATTCCACGTCTCACGTCCTACGCTCCACGTTCAACGTCTCTCACATTTCACATCTCACGTTCCACGTGTCATGTCTCATGTGTCACGTCTCACGTCCCATGTCCCACGTCCCACGTTCCACGTCCAAAGTCTCACATCTTACGTCTCTCATCCCACGTCCCACGTTCCACATCGCAAATCTTAGGTTCCACGTCTCACGTCCTACGTCTCACATTCCACATCTCACGTCGCACATCTCACGTCTCACGTCTCACGTCTCAAGTCTCACGTCTCACGTCTCACGTCTCACGTCTCACGTCTCACGTCTCACGTTCCATGTCTCATGTCTCACGTCACACGTCCCACGTCCCACGTGTCACGTGTCATGTCTCGCGTTCCACGTCTCACGTCCTACGTTTCACGTCTCTCACGTCTCACATCTCACGTTCCACGTCTCACGTCTCACATTCCATATCTCACGTTCCACGTCCAACATCTCACATCCCACGTCCCACCTCGTTCCACGTCGAAAATTCTACGTCTCACGTCTCACGTCTCACATCCCACGTCCCACGTCTCACGTTCCACATTTCACGTCTCACGTCTCGTGTCACATCTCTCGTTTCACCTCTCACCTCTCACGTCTCTCGTTTCACCTCTCACGTCCCATGTCCCACGTGTCACGTGCCAAGTCTCACGTCCCTCGTTTCACGTCTTACGTCCCTCGTTTCACGTCTTACGTCCCACGTTTTACGTTTCATGTTTCACGTCTCACGTTGCACGTCTCACATCCCACGTCTCACGTCTCATGTCTCAAGTCTCACGTTGCACGTTGCACATCTCTTTTATTAAACTTTTAAAATTTTCATTTAAATTGTAAGTTTTAAAGTTTATGAATATAAATTTCCAGTTTTACTATTTATGGACGTCTCATGTTGCACGCTTCACGTTGCGCGTCTCACGTCTTACGTCTCACGTCTCACGTCTCACGTCCCATTTCCCACGTCTCATGTCACATGTCCACGTCCTACGTGTCACGGCTCACGTCCCACCTCTCACGTCCAACGTCCCACGTTCGATGTCTCTCACGTTTCTCGTCCCACGTCCCACGTGTTAGGTTTCACGTCTCATGTCTCACGTGTTCACGTCTCACGTCCTACGTTTCACGTCTCATATCTCACGTCCCACGTTTCTCGTCTCACATGTCACATCTCACATGTCACGTCTCACATCTCAACTCCCACGTCCCACGTTTCACGTCTCATGTCCCACACTTCACGTTCCACGTCCCACGTCTCATGCCTCACGTTCCACGTCCCACGTCTCATGCCTCACATTCCACGTCTCATATCCCACCTCTTAGGTCTCACGTCCCACGTCTCACGTTCTACGTCCCATGTTTCATGTTCTACGTCCCACGTTTCACGTCCCACGTCTTACGTCTCACCTCTCACGTTTTACGTATTATGTCAGGTCTCACGTCTCTCGCACGTCGCACATTTCACGTCACACGTCCCATGTATCACAGCTCACGTCTCACGTCTCATCTTACGTATCACGTCTCAGGTCTCACGTTGCACGTCCCACGTTCTCACGTCACATGTCCCACGTCTCACGTCTCATGTCCCATGTCCCATGTCTCACGTTTTATGTCTCACTAGAGCTGTCAAAATGGATAATTCAACACGACCCGGCACGACCCACCACGGGTTGATGATTTAGTAAGCCAACCCAACCCGGCTCACTTTTTAGCGAGCTAAAAATATTCAAACCCGGCCCGACCCACCACGGGTTGGTGGGTTAAACGGGTTGACTCACGGGTTCACTTAATTAAAAAAAATATATTTTTTTTAAATTTTATTTTAAGTCAAAACTAAATTATAATTCTAATTAAAATTTAAATAAACTTTAATACAATCCAAATACAAACCAAAATAAAAAAAATTCAAATTATTTATGTATTGGTTAAAAAAGAACCTAACATGACCCAAATGTAAAGCCCAACTTAATAAAAAACCCTTGTGTAACTCTTTTATCTGGGGGTTGGTGAGCCAACCCGGTTCACCACGGGTTCAACCCGGATGAGCCGGGTTCTAAATGAATCGGGTCAAAAATCAACCCGACGCGAACTCGTGGTGAGCCGGGTTGGTTCGTGCGTTCCAACCCATTTTGACAACTCTATGTCTCATGTCCCACGTCGTCTCACCTCTCACGTCTCACGTCGTCTCACGTCACACGTCTCACGTCCAACGTTCTACATCTCACGTCCCACGTCTCACGTCCCACGTCCTACGTCTCATGTCTCATGTAGCACGTCTCACGTCCCACATATTACGCCCACGTGTCACCTTCAACGTCTCACATCCCACGTCGCACATCTCACATTATTGCACTGAAATACTTGATTCTTTCATAAAATAATGGTGCTTTGGTTTACTGGTTACAATATAGCTAAGATTCTTCTTTGCTGTTTATCATTTTTCAAGTTTCTTATTGATCGAAAAAAGAGAAAGGACATCATTTTACCGGAAATAGAAAAACTAACCTTATGCAACAACAATAATTTGAAGCTTTTGTATATGTCTGCTATCATTACATAGATGATTTTAGAAAAGTGTTTAGATGTTGGCAGACAATATTTTTTTATTGGTTTTCTGTTCTGACATTCAATATGCGAAGAGATGTGTCACAAAATTCTAATCAATGGTGGGCAAAAAATCCATTTTTTATAATCCAATCTATTTTTTCTATGATTTAATCCATTTAATATCTATTTTATTAAAAATTCAATCCATTTAAAATCCATTTTATTGGACATGGATATCAATCTGATATATATTTTATATATTTTATGAATTGGATATCCATTCTCTAAATCTAGATTTTCAAAATGGATAATCCAAAATATCCAATCCAAATTTTTAGTTTATATTTTTGGTTAGGTTAGGCTAAAAGTTGAGACTGACTAGTCCAAATTTAGTCGTATTTGATTGAGTTGGCGTGACCTTATACAAAATTTGGCCGAATTTTGTCAAGTCGGTCTCGATCAAAATTTGGCCTAGCTGGTCCTAGACAAAATTTGGAAGTATTCAATTGAGTTCACCTCGACCCAAATTTGACTGCATTAGCCTGAGTCGATCTAGACAAAATTTGACCGTATTCGGCCGAGACAACCGCGACCAAAATTTGGCTGTATTCAGGCTAGTTGGCTGTAGTTAAAATTTGGTGGAATTCAATCGAGTTGGCCTCGATTGAGATTTAGCCGAGTCAGCCCTGACCCAAATTTGGTCGTATTTGGCTGAGACGACCTAGGATGAAATTTGGCCATATTCAAATGAGTCAGTCACGATCGAAATTTGACTGTATTCAACTGAGTCGACCACGACCGAAATTCGGTCGAATTCAGTTGAGTCGGCTCCGGTCAAAATTCGGTCATGTTGGCCTCGACCAAAATTTGACCGAGTTGGTTCTGGCCTGAATTTGGTCGTATTCGGCAGAGTCAACTGCGACCGAAATTTGGTCATATTTAGGCGAGTCGTTCCTAACCTAAATTTGGTCAAATTCAGTCAAGTTGGTCATGACCAAAATTTGGTCAAGTCGGCACTTACCCAAATTTAGTCGTATTCGGTCGAGTAAGTATCGAACGAAATTTGACTATATTCAACTTAGTCGGCTGTGATCGAAAATTGACCATATTCAGTCAAGTCGGTCCCGGACGACGAATTTAGTGGAGTCAACCCTGATCAAATTTGACTGATCAGGACCTGACTCAAATGTGGCCATATTTGGCCAAGTCCACTCTGGCCAAAATTTGGTCGTATTAGGCAAAATCGACCCTGGCCAAAATTCAGTCGAATTCAGTCAACTCGATCTCGACTGAGATTTTGTCGAGTCGACCTTAGCCCAAATTTGGTCACGTCGTCCCCAACCAAAATTCATTCGAAAGTCATCCAAGTTCATCCCATGCTGAAATTTGACCTCGTTGGCCTCGACAAAAAATCTGCCTAATTCTTTGATGTTAGCCCTATCGAAAATCTAATCCACATCCATTTTGGATCCAAATAATGGATGTGGGTCCAAATTTGTGTCCATAGGGCTGACACCAAAGAATTTGACAGATTTGGTTGAATACTTCCAAATTTTGTGCAGGACCAACTGGGTCAAATCTCGATCGGGACCGACTTGACAGAATTTGGCCTAATTCGACCAAATTTTGTACAGGGTCACGCCAACTCAATCAAATACGACTAAATTTAGGCTAGTCTGTCTCAACCTTTTGCCTAACCTAACAAAAAATATAAAGTGAAAATTTGGATTGGATATTTTGGATTATCCATTTTGAAAATCTAGATTTCGAGAATGGATATCCAATCCATAAAATATATAAAATGTAGATTAGATTGAT
>Ga0214545_1008809_pt1 | contig 15809 bp, 5 predicted proteins | sample CNSS4metaG_FD_160064 | JGI IMG/M metagenome (GOLD analysis project Ga0214545, IMG submission 160064) | Root nodule microbial communities from cowpea collected in UCLA plant growth center, Los Angeles, California, USA - CNSS4 | ecosystem: Host-associated > Plants > Roots > Nodule | place: USA... | reverse complement strand
TTTATTTTTTATAAATATACTTTTATTTTATTTATTAACTTAATAACATTACAACATCATCAATTATTAATATAATTCAAAAAAATGTGTACACACAGGCGCGATAGCGCCTGTGTTTACACTAGTTTAATAATAAAGTTGATAGGAAAAGTAAGAGAGATGTGTTTCAATTTCTAATTAATATTTTAGAGTTATAAGATTAATTTATGAGGTTTGAAAGAGAATACTAAAGATTCCGTATTCAATTTTTTCATTAACAAAATATTAATAATTTGTCGTTAATTGTCAAAATATAAGTCTCTTACTTATCAAAATTTGAGTATTTTTTATTTAAAGGTTTTATGTTTCAAACTAATAATAACACTTTGCTTACGATATTAACTTCAAATTAAGTTTTTTTTCTTAAAGATAAAAACTTAATTAAATAAAAAAATATATAAAGACTAAGAAAAATTAAATCACTAATTAATCTAAAAGATAAATAGTGTAGAAAATCCAATTAAATCACAGAAGCTAAAAAGCACGAATAAAAGTTGAGATCTGCCACAATAAAAGAAAAGCTGTTCAAGGCTAAGCGTGTTCCTCGTTCTCTCCCTCGAACACAACGAGGTTGCAACTCAAACACTGTACCATGAAATCTCTCATTTTCATCCTCACACTGCTCATCATCGCTGTTTTCTCACAAGCAGCAACCCCATTAATCACTCTATCTCAATCTCAATCTCAACCTGAAGCGAATGAATCTTTCAAGGTCAACCAAACCAAGTCACAGGTAAAAAAAGTTTCTTTACTTTTACAAATGTTCCAGAAAGTAAAATAGAACAACACCCTATACTCTAAAATCTTCAAAGTCATCTACTTTTACATGTAAACTTTGGTTCAAACAATGTTTGACCTGAAGGAACATAGAAAGAACAGAGAATATGAAAGGGTAGTTAGATTTCGATTGTGAAGTGAAGCATTTTTGAGATCTTCTTACTGCGTTTTACAGAACCAGGCTAGTTCCTGTAGCTACACGGTGACCATCAAAACAAGTTGCAGTTCTCCCTCTTACACCAGAGATCAGATTAGTCTTGCATTTGGTGATGCTTATGGCTATCAGGTTCGTTCTTTGTCATGAATTTCTCTTGAAATTTGAATGCTTACTACATGAAATGAAGTAAATTGGGGGTTAATTTGGTGCTGATTAGTGTTAATCAATGAATGAATCAGGTTTATGTGCCGAGGTTAGATGATCCTCGTTCAGGAACATTCGAGCGGTGCTCTACGGATACATTTCAGATACACGGCCCGTGTACGTATCAAACATGCTATCTGTATCTATACAGGAATGGATACGATGGTTGGATTCCAGAGAAAGTGACCGTGAACAGCTATGGCTACAAACCTGTTACGTTTTACTACAATACTTACATACCTAATGGTATTTGGTATGGCTTTGACAACTGTCGCGGTTATTTGCCTTCTACTGCAGCAGAATAGTGAACTGTAGTGTTACTTTTTCATCACTATGAAATAATTAGAGGTCCATGAACCCTGGTGTTCTTCTGGGTTCAGTATAGTGGACTTTCTGTTCACCCTTTTGGAGTGTGTTTCATGTATGAACTTGCACTTTTCTGGTTATTACCATCTGGTATTTAAATTCCATAGACTTTTTGGTTTTTGCATGGATCAATGGTTTGTTCTTTTGGTAGATGTTTGATTTTCTGGGACCTGTCCACCACATGTTTGACATAGTGCCTCAATGTGCAAAATACTGTGGAATTGTTAACTGCATATGATCCTGCTGATATAAAGTAGTGATGACAGATTCTATCTGTGTTACCATGCAGCCTTCAATTGACACGTTTCAGGAGTTCATGTGTTGTTTCTATGTTGTGCCTTCAGAATATAGAATATACTCATAGACATTAATTTTGGTATTTTAAAATATATTAAAATGGTTTTTAAAGTATCAAACATCGTTGTGTTGTTGGTGTTCAACAGGAAACAACACTATGAAATCCGGTAAAAATTTGGACTCTTGTTTGAGCTATGTATTCTTGTATAGCTTAGTTCAATTGACACTTTGTTTCAGCTTTGTATACTGAAAATGGATGTGTGACTTTTGTAGCAATGGCTTGCTTACCTGCTAAAGGGTAAAGAGAAGGATATGTTGTAATTATTTATCTTATTTTAGGGTAACCAATACTTGATTTTGGTTTTAGAGAAAGTAACCATTACTTGATTAGAACGCTTGTTCCCCAACTTGATTATGAGATTTTTTCTGTCTTCCATGTTTCTATGTGTTGAAGGCTGTTTTTATAGCAATTTGGTGTGGATGAGTTTTTCTTCCACAGTGGCAATCCATATCTATATTATATTATTATTGCTTCCTAAAAAATAATTGTTCTCAAGCCTAAACTAAAGACAAATACTAGGGTGGGTAAGTATATAGAAAGTCTTCTAAAAAAGTAAACTACAAAATAGAATAAAACACAACAGGAGTTTAATTATGTTTTTTAATGCCATTTTCAAATGAAACTTTTCTCAATACAAATAGAGCGTTTGAACTTTTCTTTTAAATAATCAGATTCAAGATTAGCTAATCAAGATACTATATTTTTTAAAATCTGTCCTCTGAAAATACTAATTACCCAAGTTCCTTACACCTAAAAAAAAATCATAAAATTGTGGTGAATACACTCAAATCAAATTTTCATTTTTACAATAACATTCTATTTTTTTTTCTTTTTCAGATTGATTAATATTGGAACTTTAATAATACTCATTAAGAACAATAAACACAAAAATTATAAGTTAAGATTCACGATCTACCGTCAGCTTTCTTTTAGTCTAATCAACACTCTCGAGAATATGAAAAAGGATATATATAGAAGAACTGATTTTTCTGAAGAAGAAAATACATGAAACTTTAATATGTTTTGTTCTTCTTATGTAAATTCGATTCTCTTGCTTTGTTTTTGAAGAAATATTAAGACTTTTAAAAGGAAACATTGTTTCCTCTTCAACTTCTTTAAGCATTGAGTGATTTCCAAAATTACTAACACCTCAATTTGTTAGATTTTTTTTTTCTACAACTATCTTCTTTTTTAGAGTCATAGTTTGTCCAAGATGATTATCGCAATGAATTTAATGCTATATATATAACATTAAATGTCATTCTTCTTTGGGGCTTTAGATATGGTAGTTGTCCATGTTACGTGTCTCTAGCATGTGTTGTAGGTGCAACAATTTGTACTTTGAAACATGACATGTCTTTTAATTAACTTTATTGTTAAAGATTTTTTATCATTGTGTCAATTAAAAACTTAATTATAGATTAAACATATAGATATTTTTAGAGAAGGAGTAAAGATGGTAAGTTGGCAGTTTTAAGGTAGGAATGTCAATTAAAAACAATTTAAATCAAAATTAACATAATTATTCGTCAATGAAAATGAAAATGAATAATGATAATTAAGAAAATAAAATTGTAATTTTCTTATTAAAAAGAGGGAGTTTGAGAAAGGTATAATAACAAGAGAACATTTTGAAAGGGAGCTTTAAAATAAAAGAAGCACAAAAAAATTATTTGAAATAAAAATAAGTTACTTAGAAATCTAGACAAGAGGTTGAAGAGATATATAAAAAGGAGTTGGTATCAGGGATAACAAAACGGGTCAGCCCAACCTGTTTTGGTCCTCCCCGCATTTTGGTCCGTAAGGTGCGGGTAAGGTGTGGGTCGGATTGGCCTGCCCCGTAGTTTAATTTTGGATTTACTTTATAATTTTGGTTTTATAACAACTTAAGAAAAATATGATTTAAAACACCAGAAGAATAAATTTACAATGATTTTTATTATAAAAAAATAATTGTTTAAGAATATGTAATAAATTTGATTATTATGTATAGTGTATTTTAGTTATTGTTTGTATAAATTTTCATAAAAAAATGTTGTATTTTGATTAAAAAAGACATTTGTTGATTTTATTATATTTTATATTAATAATTTAATTAATTATACTATATGTCTGATATTATTATAGTTTTTTATAAAATAAAATTGTGTTGTAATAGTTATTTTAGTGTTAAAATTGAGAGAAGAGATCGAAGGAAAATAATTTATTAAATAGTTAGTTATCTCTCTTCATGCAGCCAGACTTTAGGGTTTTACTAACACTTGGCAAGCATTTGTTACATATTGATTTTCACTATTCATTTCATTTTCCTAGATGTTATTTCCATTTTGTCTATTTTTATTATAAAATCACTACACTGCTATCAAATTAATATCTAGTTTTTCGTATCGTATGAGATGAGTATCTTCGTATGATAATAAATCTACTTCTACTTCTTAATAAGAAATAATTAAATCAAAAGGATAAGTTATTTTGAAGAAAGCATATATAACATTTTTTAGTATATTTCTTTTTCTTAAAAAAAATAATAGAAAAGTAATTAATATATATTTAATTAGTTGGATGATACTTACATCGGTAATAATGTGTCAATTTTGTCTTGCTGTTAAAGACATTTCAATTAGGTTCCAATTTTTAAAGAGTGTGTCAATTAGGTCATTTTAAAAAAATATATTTAAGGGCGTTAATGGTGCCCCACATGTTAATATGTGTTTTTTTTATTTCTGTTTCTTTTTTACTTTTTTAATTTCTTTTATTATTTTTGTCACGTATCAAATCCTGATGTGATATGTGACATTGTCAGTGGCACACGGTAAACAATGCCAGGTGTTAGTATAATGGTCAAGTGTTATTGCCTTTATTTCAATTTGGTACCTAAATATGTTTATTTGTTTCAATTTAGTCCATACATAAGTATTATTTATTCAATCTAGTCCAATTGTTTTTTTCAAAATAGAGCAATATTATTTCTCTTAGATTTGAGACCAAATCTATTAATCTATTATTTATATAAATGTTATACTATATATATAAATTTTATGATTAATTTTTTTAATTAAATAATGAATCAAAATTTATCAATTAATATATGATATATTGAAAAGGTAATTAATGTTTGGCTTTTGAAAAATGTAATTAAATTTAATTAATTAAAGAATAAATTAATCACAAATTTTAATTTGTATAACTACAAATATGTATGGTATTAATAATTTTAGATTGATGTATTAAATAATAATTTACAAATATGTATGATATTAATAATTTTAAATTGATGTATTAAATAATAATTAGTAATTCAACAATTAATATTAAATGGTGAATTAAATTTTATCAACTAATATATTATATGTTAACAAGGTAATTAATGTTTGACTATTGAAAAATATAATTAAATTTAATTAATTAAAGAAAAAATAAATCACAAAATTTAATTTTATAACTACAAGTATGATATTAATAATTTTAAATTGATGTATTAAATAATAATTAATAATTCAACAATTAATATTAAATGGTAAAATAAATTTTATCAATTAATATATCATATGTTAAAGAGGTAATTAATGTTTGATTTTTGAAAATTAAATTAAATTGAATTAATTAAAGAAATAATTAATCAAAGATACTTTTATGAAGACTAATTTGAGTCAAAAAGATATATATAGACACTAAATTAATTCAAAGAGACATAAGTCAAAAATAAATTAAAATCAAGACAATGCACGTGATAATCATGATAATCATATTTGTTTTTTTTTTTTAAATCAGAGATTAACACATTACATGCCGTTAATGTCCTTAAATTTTATTTTAAAATACAATAGAAATGTCTTTTACCAAATTAACGCATCTTCACGAATCATCCAAGTAAACACGACGAGACTAAATGAACTTAATAACCTAATATATACTATTCATGGTGACCATGTGCAAATTAAATCATTGGATTGAAGTCAAATCGCAAATTGTTCCACCCAAAACTAAAATGAGCATGGATTTGGGCATCTTCAACCCGGGGAGCATTCTTTGTTACGTTATATCTTTCATATTATTTTATAAATAACAAAAAAGAAAATCATGAAAATTTCATTGACTAATCTTCGTTTAGAAGAAAGCAAATACAATATTAGTACTCACAAAGATTAAAAATCTTTTACAGACGAATGCATTTCCTTCAACTATTTAATCTTTTACTAGACTGATTTAGTTTTCCATCTTTGTTCAAAGAGTCCATCACATTTATTTTCTTTAGAATGCATAAACAAGATAATCTAGACAGTATAATTAAATATGTTTAATATTATTTGTAGTATTTTATGTTAGGTCAGTAGATTTTACGTAACATTCTTGAATTATATTTTAATAGTGTAAAAGAAATTGTTCCGTGATTATATTTAATTTAAATAAATATTTAGAAGAATATTTCCATACATTACAACAACAACGTGATTTGAAATCAAAGTAGAAGGTTTTTTTTCAACCAAAAGTTAGCAATCTTTTGACGTATTTACCTTAGTTTACTATTGAGTGTGAATGAAGGAGCATACCGTTCGTTCAGAAGAAAGCGTAGAAAGATGCATCTGCTTCATGTGCTTACTGTGAAAACAATGTCTTAGTCTTCACAAGCCATGTGTTTTCCAAATAGATTGTGTGCAGTTTAATTTTCTTCAACGCCATTATTTGTCTCAATTAATGCAATTAATGCAATATCAGTAAAACCCAACATAACTTTATGACTAAAATTAAGCCAATTTAACTTTATTGGAAGTTTTTATAAGACCAATTTAAAGTACATAACCTGTATAATTCTCATTTTATAAGTCGATTTTATAATATGGTATCAGAGTTATATGTTGGAGTGTTGAAATCTATTTTAACCAAATTTGTTATTTGTTAGGTCTATTGTTCCACCTGGTATCGGACTACCACTTAATGAAAGTTCACTTCTTCCTTATATATAGAAGAAGAAATTGGGTACGTACATGTCATATATCAGTCTCTGAATCTTCAAGAGCAAGCAGATTTGGATATAACATGGTCAGAATCTGACAGTGGTCACATTCTAGTTAACTTTGTTTATGTTGTAGTGACTTTGCTGATGATGTTTGGTTTGTATATATGAAGTTCTTACAGTTTTTTCACCATTAACAAAGTCTTATGTCATGGAAAATGTTAATTTCATGCAGGAGTTTTTGTTCACAGTGTTGATCATTCTGAGTGTTCTTGCACCCGGATTCAGCAGCACAACAACTACTTTCAATGTTTTGAAATATGGAGCAGTGGGAGATGGACAAACCAACGATTCTCCGGTAAATCATAATCATGAACTCTCATCATTCTAGTTTTCACAGATTGTTTTAATAATTTCTTCCATTTTAAACCTATTCCAAATTATGTTCTTGAAGCCTATGCCATATACCTTTTACACAATCTTCAATATATACTTTCAACAGGCCTTTCTGAAGGCATGGAAAGACGTTTGCCAGAGCAAGTCACACATATCTCAACTCATCATACCAGCAAAACGGACATTCATGCTGAAGCCTACTACCTTCACTGGTCCATGCAAATCAAATTACACCTACATTCAGGTAATTTTTCTTAGTAATCCAACACGTTAAGAAATGGATTTTAAACCTAATTTAATCTTATAAAATCGACTTGTAAAGTGGAGTTTGCATCTACTTGTATAGTGTAAATTAGTCTTATCTTAGTCGTTGAGAAACTTCTAACACATTTCTCTTACGTCGAGATATATATATTTTGAGCGTATTTCAACTTTTATGCAAAATGCACTCAAAGACAGATATCTATGAGTCATCAACTTTGTGGTAGTGTTAGAAATTCCACGTCGACTAGAGATAAGGCCAATTCATAATATATAAGTAGGTGCAATCCTCACCTTACAAACTGATTTTGTGGACCTTACAAATTGATTTTGTAAAATTGAGTTAGACTTAAAATTCATTTCTAATCAGTAAAGAAGTTTTGACGGTGTACGTAGAATATTGTATACACGGTATAAGTATGCATAGTTTAAGCCAAAGGAAAATGTACAAAGCAGAAGATCCTAAATTGAGTCATATATCTTGGTAAAAGTTGAAGTGTTTGTGGGATCTCAGCTTTCAGGGAACATTGTTGCACCAAAAACAAAACCGGAATATTCTGGATTCCACACGAATACATGGCTTGGCTTCTCTTTCATCGATGGTTTAATTATCAGTGGAAAAGGGTCCATTGATGGTCGAGGCTCTATCTGGTGGCAACAACCTTGCTTAGGAAATCCACAACCTGTAAGTAAATATTTTGCAGTGTTCTTTCTCTTTTGTTCTTGCTTTCTCCATTGTTTTTGACTTGTTAATTCCTCATTCTATTATTTAACAATATAGCCCAAATTTTCTGTTTCAGGGGAGAACGTGCCGTCCACCAACAGTGAGTAAAAAAAAGCTCTTCATACTTTCTTTTTGCTACTCATTATCTAAATAATGATCCCAGCACTTATTCATTACAGAGTGAAAGATGGGGTTAAATATGTTTTTGATCCTTCAAATTTCAGTGAATTTTGAAATTAGTTCTTCATCTTTAAAAATACGTAGATTTAGTCCTTCTTACCAATTTTTGTTAAGTTTATTTGATATTTTAAACACATTTATAATAATATTTGAGTTAACATTGAAGCGAAAATGTGCCAAACAGTGAAAACAATTCAAATATTATCGTAAAATGCACTCGAAACGTCTGATCAACTTAACAAAATTTGGTTACAAGAACTAAATTCACGCATTTTTATAGATGAAGGACTAAATTGGTCAAAAGTTTTGAAGATGAACTAATTCCAAAATTTATTGAAACTTGAAGGACCAAAAACATATTTAACCCTTAAAGTAAAATCTGTCTTTTTTGTTCTCGGAAAAAACAAATTAATATAATTAAGGAGGTAAAATATTTCTTCATGGTTTTTCGTTAAAAATTAAGACAAGGATGACACTCATGAACAAATTAAAAATTAAAATTCATAAGTCTGATATGTTTCAATTTGTCAGACATAATCGATAATATTGCCGAAGCTTATACAAAATTTAAGTTTTGGACCTTTTATTGTTTTCTGCATAAAGGTTTACCTCGCATTATCAGTATGAAAAAGTGTGACAACTTTCATTTCCTTCAAGTTAGGATCACTTTACTTATACTTGAAAAAGGTGTTAAGAATTCAAGATGATTTCAAATTTCACGTTAATTAAAAGGAAAATGATTTTTTATCACTAAATTTTCACAATTTTTTCTTACAATTTTAGGTGTTATTTTCTAAGTGGTTTTCCATTTTTTTATTTTCTCATTCTTAATATTTCAAAACCACTTAAAAGATGTCACCTCATATTGTAAGAAAAAGTTGTCAAAATTTTGTAGTCAAAATATCATTGTCCTAATTAAAAATGAGTAAGATGACTAATATATAAGTAGAAAAATGCATAAACTCGTTAGCTTTATCTGATGGATTGGAAGAAGTGTTCTGATCTCTTACATAACACATCTTTTGTGAATTCATAGGCAGTTACATTCAATAGATGCAATCGCCTTCAACTGAAAGGTTATACAAGCATTAATCCTGCAAGAAGCCACATGACTCTAACAAGCTGCCAGAAAGGCACCCTCTCTTTCCTGCATTTAGTTGCTCCTGGAAATAGCCCTAATACCGATGGCATTGATATTTCTGGCTCTAAACACATTAAAGTACTTAATTCTTTTATAGCAACAGGTAATTAACTTTACATCTGCATGTAACGTAGCACCAAAAAATTTTGGTAAAACCTTTGAACTTCTCATAATGACATAATTTAACTACAGGTGATGATTGCATTGCTATTAGTGCTGGATCCTCCAACATCACAATATTTGGTATAACATGTGGTCCAGGCCATGGTATCAGGTTAGTTAGTATTTCTTTATACAAATATATTACTGTGTCAATTATATCATATATCATCCCTTAATGAAAACAAGTCTAGATTAATGAAACACTCTGTTTTACATTAACTTTTGTAAACTATACATTAATAAAGCACAGTTTTTTATATACACAGAAGTGCAATTCTTTGACCCACAAATCCAATTATAAATTATGCGTTTTGTGTATCATGTTCCTTTCCTACTTTTAGTTATAAGGTTTTTAAAATTTTTGTAGCATTGGATCATTGGGAACACGTGGAGAGACCGACATTGTCGAGGACGTGCATGTGGAGAATTGTACTTTGACTGAAACATTAACTGGTGTAAGAATCAAGACATGGCAGGTAATTGGCAAACAGAAAACAACGTTAATTATATTTTCATTCCGAGTCTAAATTCTCTGATCAATTTTTTTTGTGTATCTGTGTCTTTAAAATACACCGATGTTTAGGGTGGTTTCTGTTTGTCTGTGTCATCATGTTGAATATAATAGGACTTGTATTTTGCATTAGGGTGGTGCTGGATTTGCTAGGAGGATCTCGTTTGAAAAGATTACGTTTGTTCGAGCCAATAACCCAATTATCATTGACCAGTTTTATTGCCCTCATAGAACGGATTGCAAAAACAAGGTACCACAAGTGTAGATAACCCACCAATTTCATTCACTGTTTATCATAACTAAAATTGACCAACACCATTTTTCTTCTGTTATTTCTCTTCAAAGACTGCATCAATCAAGGTAAGTGACATAACTTACAAAGGGATCGTTGGAACATCATTGACGGACAAAGCAATCAACTTGAGCTGTGATGAAAACGTGGGATGCTCCAACATTGTGCTTGATCATATTTACATAACATCTGCAGTTCCAGGGCAGAAAGTTTTCTCCTTTTGCCATAATGCACATGGAACAGCCACCCACACCAAACCATCCGTGAAGTGCTTGCTGAAGTAGCTTTTCACAATAATTTATCTGTTGTCTGTTGGATTTTCTTTTTCTTTTGATCATGGAGACGAATAATCATGTAAAAGATCTGTGTTTTTCTTTCGATCATATATATATATATATATATATATATATATATATATATATATATATATATATACTTTGACAGTATTATCCCAAATGATTTTGTGACAAATATTCGTTGACAACCACATTTTTCTCGAACATAAATAAGATTTGAAGGGTGTGAAAATATTATGACTACGTGTCAACTGATACGTATGATTAGACATTACGCCAATCAAATGTTGTCCTACATTTGAGTTGTGTTTATTTTGCAACCAACTAATGACTGGACCGAAATAGATATTGAGATGCAAATGAGAATATAAGAAAAGCAAGAAAGATGAAGGTATATATATAATAATATAATGTAATGGATGGTATGATATAATGTAACGAATTCTATAAGAAGGAAACATGGTTACCTGATATAACTACTAGGCAAGCCAAGGGAAAAAAAGGAGGGTAGATTGGTTGTTACATTGCAATTGCATGCTAACACAACAACATATTTGATTGTTTTTGTTTTGGTGTCTGTGTTGTTGCAACCTGCAATCGCAACCGCATGGGGAAGAAGCCGCCGCACCTGTCCGACATAGAGGCGGCGCGATATCCCCCACCTCCACCGCCTAATTTCTACATTCCACAGCCTCGTTTGTGGTTCTCATGGTTGGTGCCACTCATTTTCTTGGCCAACATTGCAATCTTCATCTATACCATGTATGAAAATGATTGCCCTGCCTACTTGAACGACGAGTCTTGCCTTTTCTCTGAATATCTCGGCAGATTCTCCTTCCAACCCTTCAGGGAAAACCCTCTCCTTGGCCCTGCAATCCGCACGTGAGAAAGTTTCTCTTTTCTCTCCAAAAGCTTTTTTGCATTCATCATCATCATCATGGATGAACATTCAACAATCTGCATGAAACAACGATTTTCTCTTTCACTTTGTATGTTGAAAGTCTCGTGTCGACTAAAGATAAGACCAATTTATAATATATAAATGGATACAATTTCATCTTACGTTCTATTTCTTACCATTGTCGATTTGAAGAAATATTTGAAGAAATAGAAACAAAACAATGTTTGATTTTTCATTTCATTTGCATTAACTTTCTGCAGGCTGCGGCTGTTAGGGGCCCTTGAAGAGGACCTAGTGGTGGACCAACAAGAAGTGTGGCGGTTCTTTTCCTGCATGTTTCTTCACGCTGGAGTCGTGCATTTGCTAGCCAATATGTTCAGCCTTCTCTTTATAGGGGTTAGGCTTGAGAAGGAATTCGGATTTTGTAAGGCATAGTACTGAAGTTATGCAGATTGAATTGAACCTATTCAATGTGATTTTCTTTAGTGTAATTCTGATCTCTTGGATTTGGCAGTGAGAATTGGACTCTTATATGCGCTTTCTGGTTTTGGCGGAAGTTTGCTCTCCATTTTGCATTTGAAAGAGAACAAGTCAAGTACCGTATCAGTTGGTGCATCTGGTGCACTTTTTGGGCTTCTGGGTGCCATGCTTTCTGAGCTTCTAACTAACTGGAGTATCTATGCAAATAAGGTACTTTGAATTCATCGATGTATTGTTAATGTTGAATACCAAAAATTTCAATAAAGAATTTGAACTCATTGGAAGACAATGTGAAAGGACAAATTTTAATCCATGCTTGGTTCAGTGTGCAGCTCTTACAAGCCTATTGATCATTGTTGGTCTAAACTTGGCTGTTGGATTTCTACCTCATGTGGACAATTCAGCTCATGTTGGAGGGTTTTTGTCAGGATATTTCCTCGGTTTTGTTCTCTTAATGCGCCCTCAATATGGATATGTAAATCGCAAATATATACCTCCAGGATATGATGTCAAACGTAAATCAAAGTACAAATGGTATCAATATTTCTACCTGTTCGTGTCACTGGTCATTTTACTTCTCGGGTAAATAGTTAAAATTTTCTTGCTTTTAAACTTTCACAATGCATGTTATTATGTTCCGTTCAAGATTCAAGATTGAATGAGGTAAAGTTCTTACTTTTCTTGTTCTGACTCAATGAGTGTAATTTGACAGATTTGCATATGGCCTGGCTAATCTGTACATAGAAAATGCAGACCAAAGATTTCCCTTCCTAGAGAGTTATCCAAGATGAAGGGTTCTGACTGCAGAGTCAGTTCCTCAGTTTGCATGAACAAACTGAAAATATTCCCTTTTAGAAGCGTTTACGACAGTGCATACATGTCTTACAGAAACAGATAATGAAAGCTTTGAGACATCTGCATGATTTGCAACTGCTTCTGAGAATTTTGGTTTGAAATTCTTTCTTCTTTCGAGGTACATGATTGTTTATGCTAGATTCAGAAGAAAAGTCCAAATTCCAGTACTTGAAAATCCACAATACATGTATTTATCTACTTGGCTTCTTGTATGGATAGAAGAAATTCTTGAATGCTGACCATGTGAAATAGTGCTCCCAAGTGTATTACCATCATCACTTATTCAAAATTGTTCTGTCTTTTACTTCCAGAATCAGCTGTACGTAGATCTCATTACAACTGAATCCAAAAACAATGAATATAGTTCTTCATTTTTTTTTTCGGAGGAACTAATAGCTCATCCAATAGGTTTTGATTTAATTTATTTCTTTGTTAAAGCAGAAATGCAGAAACTTACTGCCACACTATTCTGGTAGTTACATAACTAGCAAATTTACTGCACCATTTTTACACTTCTGTCACTTACAAGTTAAAGATTTATTTATAAGTAAAGTTCATATACAAGTTTCAAAAGATTTGAAGACAACATGATCTGTCTTACAACAATAAAGAACCACACTTTTTGAACTTAGCACGTTACTATAAAGAACCAGGATGATGCTATATTTCACATGATTCAGAACGACCAAAAATCGTGTAACGGTTATTTGCAACATTGTCATAAACAAAATCTCTGATAAACCTGCAGTCATGTATTACATATATCATCAAGCCTGTTGCACTTAAGCAATTAAAGAACACCAGAAAACCCACAAAGCAAGAGGGAAAAATAAAATACTACTTACAGAGGAACAAATTGAAGAAGAATTGCTATTTGTGGAAATGGCAAGTCTATGTATTCCATTATCTTCAGTACTGCTTCAGACTTTATGTAGGATCTAGAATCAACCAGAAAGTCATTTGTGTCACTGTGAACTCTTCTTTCTTGTAATTTACAATCATGAATTTCTTTTCCCCCCAGAACTACATTAATTCAGTTGAGAAAATAATGGAAAATTTAACAGAAATTTGTACAAATGTTTATGAACCTTCAATACGCGTACCTGTCATTTTCAACCAGTACAACACTTGAGATGTCATCAGGAGCTCTTCCTGATCTCCTAAGCAACATTTTACCTGCTTCACTCTGAAGAGCTTCATACCTAATTGTCCTAAAAATCATCAAAAAAGCGTAAATAAACGAAATAACTGATCAAGTTCTTTTTCCCTCTGAAGTCTTAACCAAGGTAAGAAACAACTTCAATATATGGAAGATCAAATTTTAATGTGAGAGTAATCAAAGGGAGGAATTATCACAAGAAAAAGGAAACAATAGATCATATACTTATTCCGATCGTTATCACGAACGAACTTCACACCCCCGTTGCACAAGTTGCATACTCCTGTATCACAAGAAAGAATTTTGATTTCACCCAACATTAGCATTGAAGAAAATAATCACTTGCTTGTTAAAGGTAGCACGAAGAAAAAGATGCAAGAGGGTTAATTACCATCAAACAACATGATGGGTCGTTTGTCTTGGTCGAAGAAACTGGAAGTTGCTTCAACCCAGTTGGTTGTGTCGCTTCGCGGTTGTGACAGAGTGGCAAAGGTGCTAAATTTTCGACGAGGCATCGAGCACAAGCTTGAGTTGAAGCGCATGGCACAACCAGAAAGTGTTGGAAGTTGAAGAGCCATTGAACTCGGAGACACAGCAAAAAGAAAAACGAGATAAACTCAAGAAAAGCATATTCTTGCCATTTTAATTTAACTGGGTTTTAAGAAAGGGTCATTTTTAAGTGATTTTTTGAGAGATTAATTGTTATATTACAAGTGAATATGTAATATTTAAAATGTTAATGCAGCTTGGGTAGGAAGAAGTGTTTCAGAGTTCAAGAAAAGAAAAGTAGGGTTCTTTTCTTAAAAATATTGAGAAATGTCAAACTTTATAGAGGTAATCTCTCTTGTAAAAAATTATATTATGTGAAATGTTTTGTAATAAAAAACTATTTATTTAAATTTAATTTTTTGTAATGAGTCTGAAAACTCTTGGACATGAAACTTTGGTTTAAGAAATTTGTAGCAGAGGTAAGTTACTCTGTTTTGTATGGCAAATCTTTGATTATAGAAGGTGACACGACAGTGTAATTTGATTGTACGTGAGTGCTACACACAACAACAGAAGATCGTACAACGGGAGAGCCACATATTATCATGGCACTAATTATACTGGATTTTATTAGGAATATATAAATGGTTTTAGTTATTTTGAAAACTATTTGGGTTTGATTTATTTATTACATGTTTAATTAAATAAATAAATTTAAGGTTTTGTAGGCCAAAATCACGTTATCTCTTAGAATTTTACTTCAAATGAGTTTACCATAAAGATAACAATCCAAGTTGACTCAATCTCTTTAGGTCTCTTTAGTATTTGGTTTGTAAAATGAAGGTCGTGTGAGTTTGTTTAATTTTAAAATGAAGGTTGAAAATCCTTCGTAAGTTCTGACTAGCATAACGGCTTATTTTAAAAAAAAAATCTTATGTTAAAATTTTTAATGTTTAATAAATTGAAAAACTTTATAAGACTGGATTACTAATCAACAAATCTTGGGAAAAACAACCACTTCTATACATAGAATATAATATATAGAATCTAATTCTAGAATTTCATTGATTTTTTCACCTTATTCTTATACATAGAAAATTAGACTCA
>Ga0214545_1008808_pt1 | contig 15810 bp, 5 predicted proteins | sample CNSS4metaG_FD_160064 | JGI IMG/M metagenome (GOLD analysis project Ga0214545, IMG submission 160064) | Root nodule microbial communities from cowpea collected in UCLA plant growth center, Los Angeles, California, USA - CNSS4 | ecosystem: Host-associated > Plants > Roots > Nodule | place: USA... | reverse complement strand
CTAACAAAATATATTTAAAAAAAATAAAAAAAAAAAAATATATATATATATATATATATATATATATATATATATATATATATATATATATATATATACGTACATTATATATTTTTGGAAATGGGAGATTCAATGTACACAAATGAATAGATAGTTCTAGTAAGTATTTTAAATATACACTTAGAATTTATCTTATATACAACTTACTTTCTAGGATTATTGTCCCAAAAGAAAAAGTGCAGTGAAAAAAAAGAAAAGAAATATATATATATATATATATATATATAAACTCTCTAGTTATCGTTTCCTACACTCTAGGGGGGGAATTCAATTGCTTTGCTTGGCTGGAAGATCAATATATACTATTAAATTTCTGTAACTCTGCAACCAACCCGACAATGTAACTATTCCTAAAATAAATAAATTGTCATTTACTAAGTCATTATTTAAACAATGACCAGATAAATCCGAACGTTTTTCTGTATATATTTTTAATTATTTATGTTATATATAAGTATCCAATTTTTAATTATTTACTCTGAGATTTTGTCTGTAAAACCTAATTAAATAATTTATCATAATTAAAAATTAATCAATTTAGTTAATAGCAATAAGTTATATATGTTTTTTATCGGCTAGTAGCAATAATTTATCTTAAACTTATATATTTTAAATTGATATTAATATTTATAATATATACCTTGTTATAAACATTTGTATTAGTTTGTATTCTATTAATGTCAAATCATTGTTTATGCAAAACAACATTAGATTTTCCATGTTAATATATCGAAAGTGTTTAGGAATTGATGTGTATTACTTTTGTATGAAAGATTTCGGGAGGAAAGAGAAAAATTAAAGTCATGTGATGTGGTTTGGGGTCACATGGCTTGCATGATTCTTGAGAGTGTGGCGATTTACGCCATAGGGTCGATTTTGCCGACATTAGATTATCTATAAGTATATATTCGTAAAATAATTTATTTTACATATTGGGTTGATTATAAAGAAAATAAAACATAAATATATATATATATATATATATATCCAGATTATCTTATATATAACTTAATTAAGAAAAATATTATAGTTCTTTTAATTTTTTAAACTATTTTTATTTTGGAAATAGTATATATATATATATATATATATATATATATATATATATATATATAAGTTTTAAAAGAAAAATTTATCATGTGTACAAATTTATTTGTAAATAATTTTATATATAACTTTTTAAAAACTTTAATTTTAATTTGTTTATTAATTCACTTTCATTTATGAAAAATAATTTTATTATTTATTTTCTAAAACACGTATGCATGCTTAAGAATTTCTTATCAATATAATTTATGTTTTAAAATAATATTTAAAGCAATTAGAAAATAAATTAATCATTCTTAAAATAACAACTTTGTTATAAAATATATTTGACATAAAGTTATGGGAGGTTTACTCGATGCAGAGTTTGGACAAAATATTTAGGAGTGTCAAATTAGATTTTTTTATATTATTTTTTTAATTAAAAAAATTACTTCTTTTACTTAAACCATGCAATTTATACTTTTCAATTTTTAATCTTCCTAATTCATTGAATTCACATAAATGGGTATTCTTATTTCTGTTTCAATTTAAGACTATTCAACTAATTCATTGTATGCAACTTAAAATACAAAATGTCAACCTTTTATAATGTTGGATTATACTAATTTGAGAAAAATATAATTAGGGTTTATGCCAATTTCATAAAAAAAAAAAATCCTAAAATCATAGTTAAGTTTCATACTAATTTGGGAGAAATATCGTAACGGAAAAATCATAAATCTAACATACATGAATTATACTAGGATACTAATTCATGAGATATTGTGAGTATGCATTCTTCGTTCTCTCTGTTCTCCAATTTTTTTTTTCAATCTATCTTTCTTTTATTTCACACTTTCTTGATGACTTATTGTGAAAAATCTTTCTAATCAGATATAGAACCTAAATCCCTTTAATACAATTATCAACCAAGGTCCACCAAATTAATTTTTATTTTACATTTTAAACAATAAAAATAATATAATAATATAAATTTTAAATATATATATATATATATATATATAATAAAATTAAAAACTTGGGGGAGCCATGACTCCCCTCAATCCTAAGCAAGGTTCGCCAGTGACTCGGTGGACAAAAAAACTATCGCTTAGCAAAGGCTAAACTTGAGGTTGACAGAGAGTTGGGTCGGACGAGTTTGCTCTAGCAAACAAATTATTATGCATTTTGTTCCCGTGATTGACTCGTTGGGCGAGCCATCTATTTGTTGAGCAAGTTCCCTTCTAGAGGTAACTCACTAAGAGAATAAGTGAACTCACTAAGAGAATAAGTGAAATCACTAAGCGAATCTGTCAAATGTTATATATATATATATATATATATATATATATATATAATATGTTTTTGATATATGAATGATCTTTGAGAAACTATCATGTTTTTGAAGTTATTAGGATTTTAGTGGAATGAAAAAATGCTATTATGATGAAAGAAACTATTGTGATTTGATATATGAACATGTTGTGGAATTAGAAGGTAGTGTGTGGAGTGTATTGATGTAAGAATTTGTATTGAGACTATCCTGACTCTACTATGTATTTGAACTCGTATAGAGGAAAATATTTAGAGTAAGAGTTGAAGGAGATTCTTATCAGTAAATTAGGCATGGAGGGTCAAATCTTTAGATGAGTTATTTACACTGTTATATTTTTTGGTATGAGATGTGGCCATGAGGTGATGGTGAGTATAAAAGGTGCATGATTTAAGATTATAATCAACATACTAAGTCCTCCAGCAACCATGTCCGATGTATGTATGATGAGTATGAAAGAGTCATCAGTGCATTTATGATTGCAATATTAGTGTGTGTTTATAATTATATGTATGATATTCTATTATGGCCATAATTTAGAAATGTTAGTATAATCTTAATTAATTCTAGTTTACCCTTTTACTTGTGCATGTTATGGTGTTGTTATCCTTCTGTTAGGATTGTGTTATTCATATGAGTAGAGGATTATGCAAGGGTTGATAGGGAGCAACATTGATGTTGCCAAGGGACATCTAGTGACCTACATCAATACAAATAAGTATAGGAAAAATGTTTTGTACTAGTCTAAAGATTTTTCCCTTATATCTTGAAACACTATTTTGTCAAACTTTTATATTGGAAGACTTGAAACACTATTTTGTCAAACTTTTATATTGGAAGACGGTACATAGTATGTTTCAATCTTTTTCTATAACTGTATGATTTTGATAACTTAAAGTAGGAACACATTTATTGCATTTAGTGCTAAACATTGGATTGGTACACATTGCCTTTTTGAATGATCAAATGATGTTTTTGGTTTGCTATATTTGCTCTCAATTTTTTTTCACAAATCCCACTTAAAAACATCTCCTCCTTTAAGGCTAGGGTTTCAATAAAATGCAATTAAAAGAGTTAAAAGTAAGATTACGTCCAATTCTTGATCAACTTGAGCACGTTTCACTACACGGATTATCACTTCAATAGTATCAATCAAGTATTGTTTGGATCTCAATCATTTTTGGCTAAACAATTGTCAAGTATTTTTTTAGAATAATAGCCACTTATGTCTAAGACTTGGAGTATCTTTTGGAACAACAATCATCCGTAAAACACTAGATCATAAGGAATGTGATCAACATATCACGTATTTGCTAACTAAAAGATATGTAACATCCTTAAACAAATAAAAGATGAGGTTCCTTTTTTAGGTTAGTAGAGAATACTACGAGATGTTAGACTTACAAAATTTTTAACTTGATTGTTTGTAAGAAAAGTTATTCCTTTAAGGATTACATCTACTTATGGAGAGTTTGAGAAGATAGTCATTGTAAATCATTTTTTACTTGTTTTGAAACTTATAATTTTTTTTATTAAGTTATGTTTGTATTGGTATATGTTAAGGAATGCACTAAATGCTTTTCTTAAAATATTTAATGCAAACATCTATTTGAAGAAGTATTATGATAATTAATGTAACTTATTACGTCTTGGTAAGATATATTTAAACCTTTTTGAGAAAAAAGTCAACATCTTGTGAGACTAATGGACTATGTAAAGGTAGCAAATTGTCCTTTATGAGAAGTTGTTGATGTAAACCAACTTTGACAAACTCTTTAAGAGATCTTATAATGTTGATTTTTCTTGTGAGATCCTACTAGTGGTGAGATGAAGGATATTCTCAGCAAAACACAGTATACTCATAATAAGTTAGGAATGTACTATAAAATGTTAAAGACTATAGATAACAAATGAAATCATACTAAGGGTATTGTTTGAGCCTATCTCAATTTTGATGAAAATTCTTGCATTAACTAGTATGAATATGAGTATCGGTAATATCCAAATTTTTAAATAGATATGAGAATAGGAATGTGTATGTACATATCCATATCCATATCCATATCCACTCCATCCTCTTTCCCTTCCTCTTCACCGTCTCCATACTCATTTCATTCCCACCAGTGGTCTCTAATTTAAATTGTTAAAACATATTTAATTTATTAGGTAATATAAAATGTTTATTCATTTTTTTTGTTATTAGTTTTGTAACTTATTTTCTAAAGCACACATTTGATATTTTTATTTTTTTTTAATTATTTTATCATTATCTAATTGTTATTTAATACTCTTATTTGATATTTCCAAGGTTATAATTTATTTTTTGTCATCAGAAAAAAAATGTATCATTTTAATAATGAGTAATTGATAATATCATGATTTATTTGTTGTGATTTTTATCTTTTGTAAAAAGATATATTTAACTAATATTTGAAACAATAAAGAGACAAATATGGACCCATACTCGTTTTCTAGTGTGAATGATAATGGAATAAAAATCCATACCCATTGGAAATGAACATGAAAATGTAAATGAACTTTTACTCAATGGATGGAGACGATGATAAGATAATCAAACCTCCACTCGCCCCGTCTTATTACCATTCCCACTGAAGACAGTATCTTATTGTCTACGAAGCACGAAATTATCATTTAAAAATAATATTACAAGATGTTATAGTAATTTTTGACACAAAAACACATGCGTCTATTTGAAATTAAATACTTAAGATACTTTTATGTTTTTCATACTTTTACTATGTTATAAAAGTAGTAAATCAAAAATAACACAATAATAAAATTGTTAGTTAATAAACTTTGATAACACCAAATAACTCCCTTAATTTATTATCTCTTATAAATTCATATGATACGAAGTTCAGAACATAATCATCAAACCAATCCTTTTTAATTTTTGTCCCACTAATGTTTAATTTTACTTTTAGCACATTTTACCCTTAAAGCTAATAACATAGCGCGTTTACAACCACTCTATTCCTTCTTATGTTAAACATAACATTTATATAGAAGTTAAGGTTACTCAACAATTTATGTACTACTTTTATATTGTATATGTAGAAGTTACATATTTAAGTTATTCAAGTTTCACAATTTTATGCCTTTCATTATTTTCTTATAGAATTCCACAATAAATCATAATAAATTACTGTGTAAGTTAAAATAAATAAAAACAAGATTATCACATTTTGATAATAATGACTAATAAATCCAACTATGTATATTTGATTTAACTCAATTTAAAGAAATCCTTGTTCTTTTTTATCAATTTACTAGTAAAATATCATTTTTAGAAAGAAATAATTATTTGACAATAATTATTATTAAATTTACATTGTAATTTTTCAATAGGGGTGTAAAGTGAGTCAACCCGACTCACACAGTTGACTCATTATAAGTTCACCTAAAAATGAGTCAGTTCAACATTTTGTAACTCGACTCGACTCACTATATATTGGTGGGTTAGTGAGTTGATTTACTTACGAATGTATAGTCTTAAAATTTATTTTATATATTTATTATAGTACAATTAAATAGATTGATTTGAGTTATTATTGTATGAGTATATAATCAAAGTGTTCACCTATTTTATCAAACATTATTATAAAGATAGTAGTTGAAAGTTAAAATATTAATTTACATAACTTGACAAAAAAATAAATTAAACATTCGGACAATTCAAACATTTTGAACATCATTCTGATATTTAAAAAGATTAAACTATCAACTACAATAATTAAAAGTAATAAATAATTTTATAAAAGAACTCATGAAAAAATGATAAAAACTAATAAATAATGGTTGTTGATGAATTGTGAATTAACTCACCTTCGATCTAATTCGCACACGTCACGTAAACCAACCAATTTGACCCACATTTAAAAAATACATTTTTTTCACCTTAATGTCACTAAAACTCTTAATGAGCCAAGTTGATTCAAATTAAAGTCCATTTTGACATTTTCGGAATATCTCAACCCTAAAAAATATTTAATGTACCAGCTAAACAAAGATTAACAAGTCTCAGTAACTATTCCATCCATTTATTATTATTTTTATTACAAAAAGATACATGACACACTTTAAAACATTAATTTAATCAAAAGGTTTATAATGTTCCAAAACTAAGATGCTGTTTTACTTTCAAAGTAACTGAATCCATCAGAGAAACTTTTCTTAAGAGTCAATAGAATAACAGGTCGTTGAATTGTTTGAAATAACTATCCTGGATGTAGCATTATAGTTGTTCGAAAAAGCTTAATTTTTTTGCTAAAAACCATTAACAACGGATACTTAAAGAATGAAAAACAATATTTTATTTAATTCATGGCTAACTTCAAATTTAAAAAAGAAAAAACGAAGTATAAAACTATGAATTACTTAATTCTTTTAGAAGTTTATCTACTAAAATCTACTAAAATAAAATAAAATGAAAGATGAATAGATAAAAAAGTAACGGGACTAGGGAAGTTTATTTATTTTGGTTTATAGAAAGTTTACAATGATGCATTGAGAATATATAATGCTCCCATGTGAAGGGTTCTGTGAAAATGGTGGGAAAGGTGACAAATGAAAACTGACAGTTCAATATTTATTACCACACTAATTTGAAATAGTATTATTCCATTGAGCCCCACTCTATATTCCTGTCTCTCTATGCAAGTTGTTCAGAAAACGTTAAACTCCAAAATGTAACATTGAAGAAAGAAGTAAGTTGAGTAGCTAGAAAACAATAGATGGACCAAAATTTGAAGTCAGTCTTGGTGCAAGTGAGGATCAGTCTGATAATAAACAACGTCTCCAGTGTCACTCACGAAGTGGTCTTCTCTCATGCTCTGCATCAAATACTTTATTAGATGAAATGGAATTGGTGCAGATCTTTCTGGCTCACGGTAATACTCTCCAAGAACTCCTTTTGCTGCCTTTGTCTGCAACCCATTCAAACACACTGTCAATCCCTTCATTTTCTTTTCACTTCAAATAATCTATCTAAACACAATTTATCCTTTCATTTAACAACAAATATTCGAATTTGAATTTTCTGTTAAGTTTTTCTATATTGTTCATCGGTGTATTTTAATAATCAGCAGAAGACAGCACAAAAAACTCATACATTTAGCAGTAAAAACTTGAATTCTGACACAGTTTAAATGCTTAAACCACTTGCCACTTTTTACTTATGCTGTCAAACTTTTCTCATTTACTAGGTCTGCCCTGAACGTGAATGGGAGTTAAAATAATGATACTCACTTTCTGATTATAAAAATGCAAGTGGGTGCAAGGAAATGGTTTAAAAACAAGGGAAAGGTTACATGGAAAAGAGTGAGTAACAGGAGATAAAACAAAAGTAGCAATTGAATAGTGTTTATGGTTTTTGGGGGGAATAAAAAAAGTGTACCGCTTCAACAAGGTTGTAGTGAGGGATTTGAGGGAAGAGATGATGGATAACGTGGGTGCCAATGTCATGGTGAATGTTGTTGATCCAGCCATAGTCACGATCCACAGTTGTAAGACCTCCTCTTAAATAACTCCATTCCTGTCCAATTCAGAACACCACAAACTGTGTTATTGCTGCCTCACAAACCAACAAGTGGGTTATTTCTCTTAAATCACCTTTACCATTTACCTCACCTAATTTCTGCTACGGCTAAACTAAACATATAAAACAAGTTTCAATAATATAAGAAGTGAAAGGATGCAGCAACAGGGTGAACTGAATTTGTTACCTGGCCACGGTACCATGGTAGTTTCCTGGGGTGACCATGGTGATGCAAGTATGTAACAAAGTCCAGCCACATAACAAATATCTGATATGCTCAAACAATTATATAGTTAATGGAGAAGAAGTGGTAACTATTTCAAATTTTCAATTGCAGAGTTGAAAAAAATAAGAGGCATTAACAGTGAAGGAGTGGTGATTTACCCAATATGGAATGCCATAAACCTTGATCACTTGAAGTGGACTAATGATGAAGGATAGATAGATAAGCAGAGAAAACATGATAAGCCAACACAGTGTTGAAATTGCTATTCCTTTTCTCTCATTGGGTGGGAACAGATTGCTGTAGGGATTGAAATGAGACCCTTCCTTTCCGGGGCTTCTTCCAAACTGAAATGAGTTCACATCACAAACAAAACTCATTACTTTGAACTGTGTATTTAGAATAATAACAACGCATTGTTGTCTCAGTTCCTGGTAAAAAAAAGCACTCACCAAATAAATTGGATAGGCAAACAATGGAAATGGCACAGTGAATCTAGCAAGTCTTGTCATGTAGTCTAGATTCTTGTAAATCTTCTCTGTTAACTGAGACAATGACACATAAAGAAAGCCATGTTCAAGAACAGCCACAATAAAGGTGCCCTTTTTATTGGGCCTACAAAATATATGTAACAATTGAATCACTATAGAGGCAATTAATTAATCACATACTGGCACCCATGACTCGTCCTTCTCAATGTGTCCATGGTTTTGATGGTGAGTTCTGTGACTAACCCTCCTGCAAAATCCATCAGAACAAAATCAATTTGGTTGTCAAAGTGTTGGTTACACAGCTCAGATGTGATTTTTCAGGTTCATTAAGAAGTTGAAAGTTGAAAGTTAAAACTTTCACATCCCAGATGTAAGTTTTACTCAAATGGGTTTTCAAAACATGCTATCAAATCTTAAAGAACTTCCAATCGAAGGACAAATGAAGAGGAAAAGAGATGCAATGAACCAACCAGCCATGATATGGAACAAGAATTGAGGAATGCAAGATGTGTCCCACCAGGTTGTTGAAGAAAGAGCTGTTTGAAAAGCTTCCATGGCCACTGTTGAATGCAGAAAGAAAAAACTTTACCATATAGAAAACACAAACATCCAAAACAATGTGCGAGACAGATAACAAAAAGAAGACATTACCAATCATGTCCAAGCACAAAAATGGCCCAGAACATTGTGCCCTGAACAGGCCAATAGAGGAGCCAGATAAACCAGTTGTCGAAGTGAATTGCCGCCGCCGCCAATGCAGCAATAACCACCACATCCCTGAAAACATAACTGAGAGATCTCCAAGGGTTCTTGACCCAGCAATGTTCTGGTATGGCTGCTCTTATTTCAGCAATCTTGAATGGCGGAGGAGCACTAGCGTCAAAATCTTTCGGGTGCCCATTTGCAGCATAGGCTAAAGGCTCTGTGTCTTTAACCATTGCTGCTAGGTTCAGTGGTTTTCGGATTCAGGGATGTGTGGTGGGTGAGTGGGGTAGTGGCTTTATGCTCTGTAGTGCAAAAAATCCCAACAAGCATAAATCTTTGAAAAATTTACTTATGGGGTAGCTCATTTATATAACCGCAGGTTGTAACAGTAGTAATAATACTATAATAACACCGAAACATTCTACTTTTACTTCGTTTGCTTCTCCACTATTTACGTTGCTTTGCCTGACCTAAAGAACTCACAAACCAAGACGGATAGTTCTAGAAAAACACAGATGATACATGCCATCAATTGTGTTTCTCATGCTTGATTTCATGTGCAAATCCTCATTTTCTTCTTTTTATTTTGGATCAAACTTATTTTGTTCTACAAAATTTATTTCACTGTTTGAATTTTCTACCAGGGATGAAAGATTCATTGAACATTGTGTTTGTTTCACACAATTAATGACTCTATTTGAATCTCACATGCACATAATAAAAAATTCATTAAATGTTGATGAGTACTACCAATCACACATACATTGTATATAATATCACATTTTTTATTATTATTTTGAATTTGACTAATTCAACCCATTTGAAAGTTATTATTTCATACAAAATTTGAGATTTGTCTTAAATTAATTTCTAACTCTTTCGGTTCAGCATTTAATGACTATTTTAATACTTTATGTCACTTTGCAAATATGTTCATCAATATGTAAACTTTTTAAAAAATTCTATAACAGTTTTGAAATTGTCGTGGTACTTTTTTATCTGTAATTTTTTTTCTTTGGTATTATAAAAAGACTAAGGAATTTATTTGGGCCAATGAGAGAAAAATTAAATGAAATTATTTGAAAGTAAAACTACCTTATATAAAAGTAAAAATTAAAACTTTAAAAATATGTATGAATATATTTTATAATTTAGTTTATGAAAAACTATTTCTATGATAAATATTGAAATTTTAAAAATCACATTTTGTAAATTAAACTAACAATACAAAGAAATCTAGTTTAATTTGTTGAAAGTGAATATATATATATATATATATATATATATATATATATATATATTTTGTAAATCGGTTTTTATCTATTTAACTCCTACTAGCAAACATCAACTAAAAAGCTTCAATGTTATCACCCTTCACTTGTTTTGGGCTTCATTATTTCGAAGTTATTTTTATGGTATATAAATTAAATTAAAAATAATAGTGTTTTTTTTTCAAAAGAAGTTGAATAAACATGCTTCATAATATGCAATGATTTGTTTTAGACCACGATTTTATTTATATATATATATATATATATATATATATATATATTTTTTTTTTCATATTATAATTGACGTTTTTTACAAAAACTATTTTGTATGAATTATAAAAAATATTAGTTTTTCTTCAAATACATCAAGTGTTATTTATTTTATACCCCTAGTTTATTATGCAATGTATTTACAAAACATATCTTTGTATCCACATTAAAAGAAACATATATCTTAAATGTTCATGTTTGCAATTGTTATCCACCTATATATGAAGTAAGAAAACAAGAGACATTCAACTTTCTAATAATTTTTGATAAGTAGTGTGACAACATTTCCATTTTTTAATCTGTTTTTAAATCCAATTATTCAATCCCTTGAACCAAACAAGAAAATCCTGATTAGATGAATCATATTCATAATCACCGATAGAAAATTTGATGTATGAAGCAGCCAATTAAGAATAGAAAGGAAGAAAGTGAAAAATATTATGATAAGAAAATAACTTACCAAAGGATTCACCGATCTTGGAACGTATCAAAACAGAGTCTTTAACTGAAGATAGGTTTCAGTTTCCACCCAACGCCAGCCTCCTTAGAACATACAGAAAACCATTGGTGAAATAGAAAAGAAACCTATTGTGTAACCAAGAAAGAACAATGTGATTCACAATAAGAAGTAAAGAAACAAATCACCACTTAAAAAGTGTTTGTTTCTAATTCTGAATTGAACAAATGGTATGAAAGTTTACTAAATTTGGAGCATCTTTTTTGGATCCAAACACAAAAGGAATCGGTATTTGTTCATATAAATAAGGAATGATCAAACTATTTAGAATTATTCACACGGAATTTGATTACTTTTAAAATAAATTCCAATATTTTTGAAGAATTAACAAAATATATAATATGTAATTGTTGATTATATACATATAAAATATATTTAGAAATATTTATATATTTCAACCAAAAACAGACATATATCTATCTTATCTATGTTATTTGGTAAACTCATCTCCACATATTTATGGGAAACGCAAAGGAGATAAGGGTATTTGGGAACCTTGGCAAACAAAGAACACGATGGAGAAGAACCTTATTATTCTACACAATAAACCATGGCCTTCTCTGTTAATACCTTCTCACAGTCCCTCCCAATTGGAGTGGCAGGGCTCAACAAGGGTCCATGCAAGTTCCAACAATGTCTCTATGATCAAATTGTCACACCCAAAATTGATAGATACCCAGTTGAATAAACTATGTGTCAATGGTCAGCTGAGTGAGGCTGTGGCAATTCTTGACTCCTTGGCCCAACAAGGGTCCGAGGTGAGACCCATGACCTTCATTAACTTGCTTCAGGCTTGTATTGACAGAGACTGCATTTGGGTGGGTAGGGAGTTGCATGCCAGGGTTGGGTTGGTGAGGAAGGTGGACCCTTTTGTGGAGACCAAGTTGGTTAGCATGTATGCTAAATGTGGGCTCTTTGAGGAAGCACGGAAAGTGTTTGATGAAATGCGTGAGAGGAATTTGTTCACTTGGTCTGCTATGATTGGTGCTTGCTCGAGAGACCTTAAGTGGGAGGAAGTTGTGGAGCTTTTTTATGATATGATGGAAAATGGGGTTTTGCCTGATGATTTTTTGCTACCAAAGATTTTGAAGGCTTGCGGAAAGTGCAGGGATTTTGAAGCTGGGAGGTTGATCCATTCGATGGTGATCCGTAGAGGAAGGTGCTCTTCTTTGCGTGTGATCAATTCAATTCTGGCTGTGTATGCTAAGTGTGGGGAGATGAGTTATGCAGAGAAGCTTTTTAGAAGAATGGATGAGAGGAGCTATGTTTCCTGGAATGTGATAATAACTGGATATTGTCAGAAGGGTGAGATCGAACAAGCTCGGAAGTACTTTGATGCAATGCAGGAGGAAGGGATTGAACCAGGATTGGTAACTTGGAACATTTTGATTGCCAGTTATAGTCAGTTGGGGCATTGTGAGATTGCAATTGATTTAATGAGGAAGATGGAGAGTTTTAGGATTACTCCAGATGTATATACTTGGACTTCTTTGATTTCTGGGTTTACTCAAAAGGGAAGGATAAATGATGCTTTTGAGTTGTTGAGGGAGATGTTTATAGTGGGGGTTGAGCCCAACAGTATTACAATTGCTAGTGCAGTCTCGGCATGTGCATCAGTAAAATCACTAAGTATGGGATTAGAAGTCCATTCTATTGCTGTTAAGGCAGGTTTGGTTGATGATATGATAATTGGTAATTCACTGATTGATATGTATGCCAAAGGTGGCAATCTGGAAGCTGCTCAACGCATTTTTGATGAAATGTTAAAGAGAGATGTATATTCTTGGAACTCAATTATTGGAGGGTATTGCCAAGCTGGTTTCTGTGGCAAAGCTCACGAGTTATTTCTGAAAATGCAGGAGTCTGATTCACCACCTAACGTTGTGACATGGAATGTGATGATCACAGGATTTATGCAGAATGGTGCCGAGGACGAGGCATTGGATCTTTTTCAAAGAATTGAGAAAGATGGGAATATTAAACCAAATGTAGCATCATGGAATTCTTTAATTTCTGGTTTCTTGCAGAGTGGACAAAAGGAAAAGGCATTGCAGATATTTCGGCGGATGCAGTTCTCCAATATGGCTCCCAACTTAGTTACAGTGCTTACCATCCTTCCTGCCTGTGCAAACCTAGTGGCTGCTAAGAAAGTGAAAGAAATTCATTGCTGTGCAATACGTAGAAATTTAGTGTCTGAACTTTATGTATCGAATACATTCATCGATAATTATACTAAGTCAGGAAATATAATGTACTCCAGAAGAGTATTTGATGGATTATCCCCAAAAGATATCATCAGCTGGAACTCTCTTCTTTCAGGTTATGTTTTACACGGCTGTTCAGAGTCTGCACTTGATCTTTTTGATCAGATGAAGAAGGACGATAGACTCCATCCAAATAGAGTTACTCTTGCAAGTATTATCTCAGCTTATAGTCATGCTGGAATGGTGGATAAGGGAAAACATACTTTCTCCAACATGAGTGAAGACTTTAAGATCAGACTTGATCTGGAACATTATTCCGCTATGGTCTATTTGCTTGGTCGTTCGGGTAAGCTTGCCGAAGCACTGAAGTTTATTCTGAACATGCCCGTTGAACCAAATTTTTCTGTATGGGCCACCTTTCTGACTGCCTGCAGAATTCATAGGAATTTCGGAATGGCTATCTTTGCAGGAGAACGTCTGCTTGAGTTGGATCCTGAAAATATAATAACTCAGCATTTACTTTCACAGGCATATTCTTTATGTGGGAAGTCTTGGGAAGCTCCAAAAATGACGAAGCTGGAGAAAGAAAAGTTTCCAGTTGGGCAAAGCTGGATTGAAATGAATAACATGGTCCATACTTTTGTTGTTGGTGATCAGTCAAAACCATATTTGGACAAGCTACATTCTTGGCTAAAACGTGTAGGTGTAAATGTGAAGGCACATATTTCTGACAATGCGGTTTGCATTGAGGAAGAGGAGAAGGAAGACATTGGTAGTGTACATAGTGAAAAGCTTGCGATTGCGTTTGCTTTAATAGGTACTCATCACACACCTCAAATTTTACGTATAGTAAAGAATTTGAGAATGTGTAAGGACTGCCATGACACAGCTAAATACATATCGTCGGCATATGGATGTGAAATATATTTAAGCGATTCAAATTGTTTACACCATTTTAAAGATGGTCATTGTTCTTGTAGGGATTATTGGTAGAACAAATAGACCTGAAAGAGAATCAATGGATTCAGAAATATGTAAATCTGTAATGTTGTTTTAATTATTCTTGATGTACATGTATCTTTTGGTGATATCTACATGAACAAATAAAGGGACAAGATCAATTGACACCACGTGTCAATTTATATGCTTAAACAGAAACATATCATTCATATCAACCTTTAGGCTGAGAATATTATTTGTGCTTGCACTCTTTCAATTTAAATGCAAATTGCAACCCGATTTTAAGGGGCTTCCACCGATTAGGTAGCTGATACTAGTGTAGTTTTAGAGGGTTGTGGATTGTGAGTACATGGACACTAGTGGAAATTATACTATAATCACCAACAAAAGTTAGAAAATATTAGTGACCATAAATGGAAGCTTTAGAAAAGTCTCCCCAAAAAGATTAAGACATCTTTCTTTGTTTGGCCAAATGATAAACATCACAATTTTCATTGAAAATTTTGGAAATAAAAGAAATTTGTTTATGTAAAACATGAAGATGTTTCCCAAATAATTGTCCTAATATAAGATGTCAAATGTTGTTCATGATTATAGGACTAGTGATGGAACAACGGTTAAGATTGAAGGTTCCTTGCCGATTACCAAGTGTAGAGACCTTGTTGTAGTTTAGTCAAACCAATCATCCAGAAAGAGTTTACATCCTTTATTAGGCAAGAATCATGAGAACAAGCCAATTTATAACAAAGACTAGAAAACAATTTGGAAATAAACAAAATATTGAAATCAAATTTTCAGACATAAAGACAGTGTATATGTATGGGGAAGGATGTGTGTGGTGGCAAAAAAAATAAAAGTGATACTCAAGTTGTAACCGGGTGAGTGGATTGGGCTCTTTAGAGAGAGATTGATAGTTTTTGGACTAATTATTGGGCGCCTTCTCCCTGCACCTCCAAGAAATCTCCTGTACCCCCAAAGTTTACGTTTATGCCCTTATTTAATATATTGTGAGAATGGGTGAAAGTGGGTACGGACGCAGTAAATTTCATTTACTGCGTCAACGTCTCTGCACCCCCAAAACGTTATTATACGTTACTATTTAGTATTCTTCTACTCCGTTTCTTCTCCATCATCCAGCTTTCATTAAAATTTTTGCTCAGTTTCATTGTGGTTTGTGTGGTTCGTGGTCGTGA
>Ga0214545_1008803_pt1 | contig 15814 bp, 9 predicted proteins | sample CNSS4metaG_FD_160064 | JGI IMG/M metagenome (GOLD analysis project Ga0214545, IMG submission 160064) | Root nodule microbial communities from cowpea collected in UCLA plant growth center, Los Angeles, California, USA - CNSS4 | ecosystem: Host-associated > Plants > Roots > Nodule | place: USA... | reverse complement strand
TTTAGTTGTTATTTGATACTTTAATTTGAGATTTATACTATTATAATATTTTTCTTAATATTTGACATCATGAAAATCAAAAAGAGTATGTTATTTTAATATTGAATATTTTGATAGTATCATGATTTCGTTGGTGTGATTTTTAAATTTTTTTTATAAAAAATATTTAATTGATATATGGAACAATAAAAAAATGGGTATGGGTATGGGTATAAGAAAATACCCGTTACCCGGTGGGAATGGGGATGGGTCAAAAGTTGTATACCCGTTGGGTTTGGGGATGGGGATGGGGATGAATTTTTATTATGGGAATGGGGATGGGATCATGATACCCGTACCCGCCCCGCCCCGTTGCCATCCCTAACTGCCACCGTTAAAACTTCATCAGAGATCATCACGAGCTCTTGTCGTTGAGAATCAAAAGACCTCTGTCGTCTCTTATACGTTCCAACTCCACCGTAGATGCTTTTCGTGGAGTACTTTATCATCGTGATTTTTTTACATTATTGTGGTTGGGACCTCGTTTTACCGGGCCCCACGGTGGGCGCCAATGTTCCGGTCTAGGAATGATGGCCAAACCAGAACAATAATTCTCTCTCTCTCACTCCTGAGTTCACCCCCCTTTTCCTTAATCCCTTATGTATATATAGAGTCCTTCAGTCTTTAAACTGCTATTTTAATGCCAGATCTTTAGCTAACAAACCTACCCACTTCTCCACTATTCTCTCCTGAAATCTCGCTTGTGGGTGGTTATTCCTAAAATCCAGTGATATTTGATCGTCACCTCGGCCACCTCGGTCCAAGTGCTCGTTACCTCAGCCACCTCGGCCCAAGTGCTCGTTACCTCGGCCACTTCGGCCCAAATGCTCGTCACCTCGGTCCAAATGCTTGTCACCTCGGCCTATAACTAAAACTCGTTGTTTTATGAAAAATATTTATCAAGTCGGAATCCTGATGAACACGTTAAGGTCGGCCATTCCCTGGACGGTACACCTTTGTTACCTTTTTATATTTTAGTTTTTGCATAAGCAATATATGAGTTATTTTTATATATATTTATTTATATATATATATATATATATATATATATAAAGAATATTCATGATTTTTTTTTCAATTTAAACTAAATTATTTAAAAATAATTCTTCAAAACATAAATTCAAATAAAAAAATAGTTTAAATATAAGTTAACTATATTTGATAAAATATCATTACAGATAATTTTTTTTAAAGAAATTGATATAGTGTAAGTTTTTTTCTATAAAAAGTAATTTCTATTTATTTTAATAAGTTTAAATAAAAACAAGTCTCTGCAATGGGATTCTAAGCAATTTTTTCTTTTATCACTTGACGTTAAAATAACTATATATATGAAGAAAAAAACAAAAACATCAACGATTATGGGATACATGTTAATTGAATATTATGATATCAATAATCATCTTAACAAGTGCACAACTAAAATCAAGATACTCATTCAATATTTTTTTTTTTCGCCATCCGTAACTAATAATCAAATATGAAAGAAGAAAATATCCTTTATAGGTTAAGTAAGATTAAGAAAGAACGAATACAGGAAGCAAAGTAAGAACAACTTCTAAAATTAATTTAAAATGCATCTCAAATATTAATTCTATTAAAAGCTAAACTTAGTTTAAACAAATTATTTTTTTTCTAGTATTACTCAAATATAAATCATAGTACTTACTAACTTAAAAAGAATAATAAAGTGGAGTTAGTGAATTAAACAGCAATGTAAGTTCTAAAACGAGAAAATTAGATTAGCCAGAGCCAGCGAAGCATTTGCATAGGAAAATGGTAAGAGTGAGAAAGGAAGGTTCCAAGCCTCAAATCACAGATTTCATCTCCTTCTGCTTCCTCTCTTACTCTCATCACATCACTCCAATCTAACCGCACCATTCTTCAGACTGATACATTCATAGATCAAAATCAAAGGTAACAAAACTTCGCAGCAGGGTTGAATCCAATAGTGATGATGACGGGGAAGCAACAATCGTGGTTCTTCTCTCTGCGAGGTTCGCTCCTGTTCCTCGCAATCCTCACCCTTCTCTCCATCACCTACCTCGCTCTCAGATACTCCACCCCGCCACCCGAGGTACCCGTTTCTCCTGTTTCTTCCACCCCATTTCCCAATTTATCATTTTTCACCGCTTTCTCCGTTACCCTTTTGCTCTAGGTTTCCAAGTTCTCCGTCACCAAGCTCAACGACGCGCCGGGAACCGGGAAATATGAGGAGTGTGGAGGAGGAGGAGGAGAAGAAGGAGAAGAAGAACTGTATTCGGACACGTTTCACTCTCCGCGTGTGTTCAAGCTGAACTACGAGGAGATGGAGAAAAAGTTCAAGGTGTACATATACCCTGATGGGGATCCCAACACGTTCTACCAGACGCCGAGGAAGCTCACTGGGAAGTACGCCAGTGAGGGCTATTTCTTCCAGAACATCAGAGAGAGTCATTTCCGCACCGAAAACCCCGACGAGGCGCACCTCTTCTTCATCCCCATCTCGTGTCACAAGATGCGCGGCAAGGTATTTTCTTTCTCTTTCGGCATTCTCTTTTGTTGAGATCTGGGGAGAATGGTAGGAGAATGTTAGATGCTTCCATGCATTGCCGGTGTGTAATAACTGTGGATTTGATAGTTAAGGGGAAATTGTTGGAGATCTTGTATTGATTAGTGATATGACCAAAATGGTGAATATAAGTGGGGGAACGTCTCACTTCATGAGCTAGCTAACTTTTGGGGTTAAGTCCAAACTCAAAATTCGAAGATGGTATCTAACCTATCCTATGGTTGTTTGTTTGGCCACTTGTTATTAAAGTCTATCCAATGGTTATTTTTTGACCTCTCTAGTCACTTGTTTTTAGACCATCTATAGATGTCTGTTTTACAAACTTTAGACTCGAGATATCTTGTCATTGGGGAGATGTGATAAAGATTCGGCATTGTAGGTTCAAACTCAAAATTATAAAGAAAGTTATGAATGCAGAGGAAAGATTTTCAAAATTATAGATATCATCCCATATTGGATGGTTAAGTGACTGCTTCTAGGGGGAATTTGATCTCATGTTTGTGTTATGCAGGGCACGTCTTATGAGAACATGACGATCATAGTACAAAATTATGTGGAGGGCTTGATATCCAAATATCCTTATTGGAACAGAACCTTGGGTGCTGATCACTTCTTTGTCACTTGTCATGATGTTGGTGTGAGGGCAACGGAAGGTCTTGAGTTTCTTGTGAAAAATTCCATTCGAGCAGTATGTTCCCCCAGCTATGATGTTGGATTTATTCCGCACAAAGATGTTGCTCTGCCTCAAGTGCTACAGCCTTTTGCTCTTCCTGCTGGGGGGAATGATGTAGAAAACAGGTGAAGTTTTTCAAGTTCTGTGTAGCTCCACTTTAGTTTCGTTGCTTGCCGAAGTTGGGGAAGATTAGGTTTTGGGGATTGAATTTTCTGTTTGAATGACTTGTCGTCCTGCTTTTGAAGGGTTTGTTAATCTTTTATGGTCAGAGGGATGGAAGTTACCTGATATTTCTCAGAATGTTCAAAGACCTTTATCAGACACTGGCTCATGACCCTCAAGTCTTTAGTTATAACATGCTGCAATTTCTCTTTAGTTTCTGGTATCCTGGGTAAACACTATCTATGGTGTGGATCTTAAAAGCCTTCCATGCAGTACACACACTCCTTGGCAAGAGCTTAAGACAAGAAAAATGCCAGTGACTTTTGTGATTTATAATCTTGATGTTGCAACAAAAAGCTGTTCTGAGTTTCAATATTTTTTATTCTGTTCAAGAGCCCGGTTTTTAGTATGAAAAATTAATATAGAATCTACATTTCCAGCCACCGAATTAGTAAGGATGCGTAGCTAATTTCTATCATAAGCTTAATTAATACTGCTGGTGCATTCGTACACAGTTTTTTTTTTTTTTATTTTTTTTTTTTATTTTTTTGTTATTTTTTTTTCATTTTTTTTTTTTTTTTTTTTTTTTTCTGTAGGGTCAATAGACAATGGTTCTATATGCATATCTATAGATTTTGAAAATTTATAAAAATCTGTGCCTTGCAGGACTACACTTGGATTTTGGGCTGGTCATCGTAACTCTAAAATTAGAGTTATTCTTGCACGTGTGTGGGAAAATGACACAGAACTTGATATTTCAAACAACAGAATTAGCAGGGCTACTGGGCATCTATTGTACCAGAAGAGATTTTACAGGAGTAAGTTTTGTATATGTCCTGGTGGATCCCAGGTCAATAGTGCACGAATAACAGACTCTATCCATTATGGTTGCATCCCTGGTAAGATAATCTTTCTAATGATTTTTTCCCTTTTGATTTTATAGCTGTGTATTCAGCTTCTTAGAACTGCATACCTAAAGGACTGATGGTACTGGTATATAATTACCAAATACTTGTTTTCTTGTGGTTTTTGTCGTTTTTCATGGATGGTGTGAGAGTGGTTGCATATTTATTGTATCTATTGAGAAACTTTTGAAAATCTTATCCTTGTGTAGACTAAATTAGTCAACCTTTGGTTTCTTCTATCGCTCCTAAGATTGTATAATGGAATTGAAACTTCATTGTGGGGTGATAATTGAGAGTCTGAATTATGGTGGTTTGATCATCAATTAATTAACTGCCTTTAAACTATGTACATAAATAGTTCAATTTGGAAAGGCATATTTGATAAGTGGAATAATAGCTGATCCTTTTATTGTTGGACACTGTTGGAAGTTGTAATACAACCATTGAAATGTGGAATACAAGAGGGAGTGGAGTTTGTATTGTGGAATTGGGGCCCAGGGACCAATTTTAGGATAACCTCCCCTTGTTCCACCCTTCTAATCTTCTTATTAAGGTCAAATTCAGCAGGAGCCATGTGTAAACAGAATTAAACAAGGATATTGTGAATGACATTTGAACTGTAACTTGCTTTTGAAAAAAAAAATATGTTCTGCTTTGTTATTCTTGCATTTGGGACAGGATTATTTAGGCTACCTTGTAACTGGCCTATATCTGCTTGTTGTTTTGCAGTGATATTGTCAAATTACTATGACCTTCCTTTTAATGATATTCTTGACTGGAATAAATTTGCTGTGATACTCAAAGAGAAAGATGTATACCAGCTTAAACAAATCCTCAAAAATATATCAGATGCCGAGTTTGTTGCACTTCATTATAATTTGGTAAAGGTATAAATCCTCTGATTACTTTATATGAAATCTATATATTAGTAAAAGATTTTAGATTTGTGCCTTTATCTTGTGTGGCATGTGAACCTTTTTTATAATTCAGAAAAACCTTTGCTTGGTCGGTAGAATTTTTCAGTCAATTGAATTATTGTTTTTATGTTGGAGCTCACATAAAGTTACTTCATTGCTCTCAGGTTCAGAAACATTTCCAATGGAATTCGCCCCCAATCAGATTTGATGCTTTCCATATGGTTATGTATGACCTCTGGTTACGCCATCACACGATCAAATACTGATATTTAGACTCACTCTAAAACACTCTTGTTTTGTATACAACTTACAGTTTTAGCAACCGAGAGAGCACTGTAAATAGGCAATTACAGTTTTGTATACAGCAGCTGGCTTATTCTATATTCTTGCACCCACAACATTTCAGTTAATTTGTTATTTGTTTGCTGTAAGGCTTTGTTGGGATGAAACTACTACATAGCCAAGATACTAAGGCTGGTGCAATTGTTCAAGTTGATAAAATCGTAACTAGAACATGGGTCGTTTGGCTTTCAATTGTAACACCTGATTGACTCATGGTATTTAACTGAGCTAGACATGATCTATTCTTACATAACTTGGCATATAATATTACCTGGAATAAAGGCCATCATGTATTAGTAGTCTAGTCATGCACTATCATTTGGGTCATCTAATTACAGTTCCACTACTATCTAAACTTATATGAGAGTTTGTGAGCATTGCAGTGATTTAAAGTTTCTTGGTTAACAAAATAAGAGTACGTTTCTTACGAGTATGCTCTTTTGAAAGCTTAGAAGGGCATCTTAGACTCGTCTTTTGTTTGTTTTATAAACGAAGGAAATATTAATTATTCGAGAGTCTTAGTTAACATAGGATATCGAATAAGAATTAAGGATTCAGAGGTAATGAAAAAGCTTAAATTCTAATAGATACATATTGTTAATGAAATATAAGTAATTTCCTTCAACTTTATATCTTATAAAAAGTAAGAAAAATATCATTATATTAAATGACAATCATTATCCAATTCATAGATTAAAAGCAACAACCCTAACCTACCCTAGGTCACTGCCCTAATTTGTATCATTCTCATTTCTCGCCTCACTAAATTACACATCTCTCACTAGTTAATACATTATATATTGTTTTTATTCTATTGGTTTTAACAAGACCACTGTATTACCTCCTTTTTAATCAACAAATCTTCAAAAGAATGTTGTTCCAGAATCTGACAGAATGAATGAAGAAAAAGTTAATTTGCAAGAAATAGATGCAGTCAATTCAGAAAAAGAGATCTGATTAAAATTCAAAAGGAATGTATACAACATTAGTGAGAATAAGATTATGAGTGAAAGGGAAGGAACAGTTCAAAATATGTTGGTTATTATTACTTATCCATCAGTAGGTTGTTTAACATTTATTGGCCCGATTTGTTTAAGAGATTGATAGAAAATAACAGTCATGGCTTATTGCTCTAGAATCAAGAATCCATTTGGTTCGAGAACAGAATTACCTGAACTTTCAGTTTTTGAAATCCAGAATTGATTAGCACTATGATTTTGTGAAGTAAAGGTTGTTGCAAAAGTGCCAGCAAAGCTCTATGATGCTTAGGAGTAAAAGTTAAACTAGAGTTTTCAGTGTATGTAAGATCATCTACAGCAGCATCATTGAATGTGGAGACATAAAAATTGACACTGATTCATGTTATGACAGAGAAAGGGGAGGGATACCCACCAGCAGAAGTAGCTACTGCTGATAAATTGCATAGTAAGTATAGAAATATGTCTTGTCCTAACGAAATTACAAGGAACATGACTCATACTCTCACACTTTTAGGTATTGTTAAGTTTGGACCAAAATTATCTACATTTACATACACTCTACTTTTGCGGAGTCATTGATAAAAGAAGCAGAAATAGACAATACACAGCAATGGGTGACAGCAATAAGATTGTAGCTCACTCTTTACATGATTTCATTTTCAACCTAACGTACATGATGCGGACAAAGATACGGAGATAAAATTAAATTGCAAAAATATGAAAATTTATTAGTTATACTTCATAGTCTAAAAAACAAAATCAAGAGAAACATTTATATATAAAAAGAAAAAGTCTAACAAAAGAAAAACCTATATAAATCATAATGTTTGACTCTCATTATCTTTATTGAAAAATTCAACTTCTAATTCTGGTTCACCAATCAGGAGCTTCATTGTCATGCAATGAAATGTCATCTTCTGCAATATTCCACAATTTAATTTCCCCATCTTTGTGTTTTGAGGAATTTTTCGAGAGAAAACAAAGATTACTATGAACAAATACTAAATCCTCAGTTCTTTTAGGTGTCATCTTATTCAAAGAATGTATAGAAGAATAAGTACTCCAATTCCTTTTACAACAAGAAGAAGAACATGGTTGTCCAAGTAGCTTAAGAGCTATCTTTTGAAGTGTTGGTGCATAAACTCCATGAACAATCCACCATGATTTTGCATCCATTTTATCTCTATCCCTTAAAGAGTCTTCATCCGCAAAATCTTTCATTCCTTCTGAAAAATTTGCAAACTCTATATCTACTTGTCTCCTTACATCCACATCATCAAAGTACCTCTTAAAACATTTGTTCCTTTCTTGAGTAAGTTCCACATCTTGATGTGGGGCACGTCTTTGTGAATCTTCATTTAACCATTCATGACTATAATATCTACAATATTAAAGATATATAAACATAAATTAACAAAATATTATAAATTTATGATATTATAAATAAGACATATACAACAAAATATAATCATAAAATAATTTAACAATATAATTACCTTGGATTTAGAGAATGAGCAAGACAATGAAGAGATGTGCTACCCTTAGTCCAATGATCAACTAATATTGATTTTAGTGCCTCGAAGAAGGATGAATGTTCAACTTTTGTCTTTCTCTCATGTTGGTATATGATCTTTCTCACATTTTCAATCATTGAATCCCACATTTCATATATTAAGTGAAGAGTGGCCATATCCGTATCTGTTTTTATAAGAACATCATAAATAGGGGCAGTAAAAACAAGTATATAATCAACCTTCATCCACCAATTATCCTTCAATAAAGTTTTTTTCACAAATTGTGCACTATCCACATTATCTTCTTTGTAAGAAGACCATTCATCACTGAGAATCATCTCTTGGAGTCCTTCTTTCAAACTTCTAAACCTTTTGAGCATGACAATGGTCGAAGCAAATTTTGTTGGAGCAATAGAAAGTCCTTTCAATGACGTGAAGGTATTGAACATTGACAATCTCATAGAATGCCCCACAATAAAGTTTTTAATAAATATAACATCATCAACCATTTGTGTTATCCAAAAACATTCTTTATAAGTATAAATATTATCTGCCGCACAAATATTTTTCAATGCAAGATTCAAGGTGTCAACTACACAAAGAGTCCAATAGATTGAAGGAAATTCTAATTCTATGAGCAAACCCGCTTCTTTACATATTGTTTCATTATCAGTTATAATTTGTACCACATTTTTTGGTCCAACCTCTATGATTGCATCTCTAATGTGTTTAGCAATAAAATCCTTGTCCTTTATCTTACCATATCCATCTATTGTCTTTAGAAACATTGGTCCACTCTCGGTGATAGCCATAAAATTTATAAGTGATCTTTGAGAATCACTCCACCCATCACTAACAATTGTCACACCTTTATGTTTCCAAGAGTCTCTTATAGGTTGCAAGAGATTTTCTACGTGACTTCTTTCTTTCAAGAGTAAAGGACCACTCAATTCATCATATGTTGGTGGTACATATCCACCAAGATTAGAAGTATTGGCAGCGTAAGAAAATGCACTCTTATAATAAGGATTTCTCGCTAGATGAAATGGTAATCCTGAAGAATAAAACATTTTTGCAATTTCACAATCAAGAGTATCTCTAACTCCAAGATTGAAAGAAGTTTCTAAAGGACTTTTGAGTTTTGGGTTAATAAAATCACTATTTGTATGTTTTCCTTCATTAGGTGGTAGGAGGACCTTTTTCATCTTTGAGTCTTCTATTTTCAATGTTGCTTCACGGTCTAATCTTTTAAACTCGACAAGTCTTGAAGCGGTCACATTTGGACAAATTCTAACTCCTCCTCCTGTAATTTTTAGTAAATGAGCTCTTACTCGAGTATAAGATCCATTGAATGAAAAATTACAAAGACTGCACTTAATCATATTATTTCCACCACCAGGAATTTTTCTTAACTTTGAAACATATCTCCATAGAGGTTTTGTTTCATCTTCTTGTTCGGTGACATGATTAAGTGCATTCATCTTAATTTCCTATAACAAAACAAATTGATTATAAAAAAATTACTTAAATATAAAATGAATATAAAAATAAAAATAAATTAAGCTAATAAAAATTATTAATTTATCTGAATATAAAAAATAAAAAATATTTCACAAAATAAATACAAATATGAAACTAAATTGGATCAAGAATGTTAGAGGAAAGAAAGAAAAAACACTAGGCACACTTTTTTTTTGACAATAAATTAATTAATATTTAAATAACTATATTAATAAAAACATTTAAATAATATATTAATTAATATTTAAATAACTATACTAATCAGAAATTTTGAATAACTATATTTAAATAATATAAATATAAATAAGATATTAAATATAAATTTTAAATAATTGTATTGAAATAGTGTATAAATAAAAATAATATATTAATCAGAAAAAGTCAATAATTATATCCAAACATTAGCACACTTTTTTTACAAATTCATGCAACTTTACCAAACAATTTAGTCTCAGGTTCCTAAATTATGTATAAATAATATATTAATTAATATTTAAATAACTATATTAATCAGCAGTTTCGAATAACTGTATTTAAATAGTATGTAAATATAAGCAATATATTAATCAGAAATTTTAGATAATTATATTTAAATAATGTATTAATATGAATAATGTATTAGTAAGAAATTTTAAATAATTAAATTTAAAAACAAGCACACTTTTTGTTTGACAAATTCATGTAACTGTTTACAAAACAATATTGTAAGTTAATATAATTTATTCTCAGGTTCCTAAGTTATATCTAAATAATATTAATATTTAAATAATATAATAAGATAAATAATATATTAAATAATATTTAAATAACCATATTAATCAGAAATTTCAAATAATTAGATTTAAAAAGTATATAAATCCAAATAATATATTGATCAGAAATTTTAAATAATTATATTTAATTAATGTATAAATATAAATAAAATATTAATCAGAAATTTTAAATAATTATATTTAGATAATTTATAAACATAAATAATATATTAATTAGAAAAAAAATCAATAATTATATTTAAGGATAATGATATTTTGACTCATTTTTAATTTATTATCTCAATTATTTTTAAATTATCACATCATATCACTTAGACAAAATTTTTCAAAATAAATAATTGAAGAGTAATTGGAATGTAGGTTGAAAATGGATAAAAATATTATTATCCTATATTTATTTAAACATTAGCACATTTTTTTTTTGACAAATTCATGTAACTGTTTACAAAACAAGCTCGTATGTTAATATAATTTATTCTTAGGCTCCTAAATTTTTATATAAATAATATATATTAATTAATATTTAAATAATTATATTTACATTCACATAATATATATATATATATATATATAATATTAATTAATATTTCATAAATTATATTAATCAGAAATTTTAAATAACTATATTTAAATAATATTAAAATAAAACAATATATTAATTAATAGTTTAATAAGTATATTAATAAAATAAAAATTATAATTTAACCAGTTTCTATAATTTATTACTTCAACATAAAAAGTAATATTAAAATAATATGATTTATTACTAATTAAAAATAAAAATAATTAATTATTTAATATTTCTCATATTATCAAATTTATCATTTAAATATTATATATATATATATATATATATTACACCATTTATAAGTTTAATTTATACAAATAAATTATTTATTTAAATATAATAATAATTATATTAATTTTTTGAATTTAAATTTATGTAAATAAAAAAACACAATAAAAGAGGACACCTTAGAATTAGAAGGAGAAAGTTTGAACAGAGTGTACTAGGATGAAAGCAGAAGCCAAAAACGATGATAAACATAAATTGTCCATTTGTGATTGGTGAGAGCATTAAATTGAAACGCAAAATTAAACTCAGCATATTAAATTATTAATATAACTAAATTACTAAATTATTCAGAAAATAAAATAAAATTACCTTCTTCAGACCTCAGACTCTTCTTCTCGTCCCTTTCCTTCTTTTTTCTTCCTCTGCAACCCTACTCGTTTCTTCCTCTTCCAATTTCAACAACGCTGCAACTCCAATATACTCAATATCTTTTCTCGCCTGTGTTTCCAATCAATAATACACACGTTATTGTATTTTTTTCTCTGTTATTCTTGGAAAATTTATAGAAAAATTTAAGTTCTCTGTTATCTAAAGCTAGATATTATAGGAGATATGCAAGATCGTTCAGGTAAGATTTAATTCGTTTTTATTCTTATTTTTATTTTCTTTTTATTATGCGAAGATCGGGAAAGATTTAATTTCTTTTTAAGTTATTTTTATTTTCTTTTTTATTAAAGTAGATTAATTCGTTTTTATTCTTATTCTTATTTTCTGTTTTATCATGCGAAGATCAAGGAAGATTTAATTCCTTTTCATACTTATCTTTATTTTCTTTTTTATTAAAATAGATGCACGATTTTCATCTCAGACAAAAAAAAAAGTCACGGATAACGTATATTTTTTATAACTGCATGTTAACGTATGGATACGGGTATCATAATATCCGTATTAATTTAAATAAATAAAAAATATATGATTAAAATATTATCATATTGATTTTGAATAAGTTATTTTTTTATCAATTAATTTTAAACAAAATCATTTTTTTATAAACTGTTATTCAACACTATTTAAATGGATTATTTAGACTTTTTCTGATACTGATGAATGTTATGTATTGTATTTTATTTGGATTTACGATTAAAATATGTCGTTAAATATATATATATATATATATATATATATATATATATATATATATATATATTTTGTAAATACCTGTGGATACATGTGGATATCTATGGATATTAAAAATTATGCGAATATATACATAATAGATACCTGACGAATATAAGTACAGGTACGGGATCAATATTTATCCAAGGATAAAATACGAGAAAGCTACTATCCGTAGTCTACTCGTTCCGTTGATATCCTACTTGCTAGTACAAATTTGTCTCCTCTGAAAAGGCCATAAGAAGCTCTATTGTTCAAATATAAATATGTACAGGATAAGAATATTACCAGAGACATGAAAGAATCACATTATTACAAGAATTCATATAGTTTTTGTAGTCAATTAATAGATACACTCGTCAAATTATGCAACAGAATTAAGAGATGCCGATGTTAAAACAAAATGCAACAACAGCAATCATACAAAACAATTAAATACTCAAATTTACAGCTCTGTATTTCAATAATTGACCCAGTCACAGAGCATGTCTTGACATCAACCTTGGTCATGATGTAATGATCTATTATCAATATGGATTCAGTACATCGTGGATTTTCATCAATGATTAATTTCCGCACCAATGGTATCATCTTAACGACAAGGTTCTAACTGCTAGTTACTGACATAATCTCAAACTTTTATAAATCGTGGTTCTATTGCATGCTGTTAATGACAAATATCAGCTAATACAAATCAAGCAGAGATCATTCACTGATTCACTGTTTGTTACTTGAGTACAGAAAACATGCGTGTCTGCAAGATTGTCTTGTAAACAAATACAGGTAGCAACTCAGAAAGTAACAACTTACACAGAACCACATTTGAGCATTTATCTAACATGTATAACTGAATTAGGAATATCCAATCCAGAACTTCCTTGATGTAAAATTTTGATATTTACATCTTCATGGAGGTATGAAAGTATTGAGCACACATCAGTTTGAATAACTAGTGTTAGAAGTTATGATGAGAAATGGGCCTGATGATCATACATGGTTATACCTACATATGTTCGGTATGGCCTGCTAAGAAAATTATTATATAGAGAAGCTAGGGAAAGGATATAACAAATGTGTTTCACCAGTAATCTTTACAGGAACATAAACCTCCTTTAAAATGATGGAATCTCTTTGCATCTCTAGCAATAATATATCTCCCAGTAAGTAAAGAAACAAATTTTATCCAACTGTGGCAATCACCACAAACTCTAAGATTCTTAAAAATCCTGATAGTAGTAGTTCTACCAATAGTCTTCCATAAAGCAAAAGCTATTGCCAGTTTTTCACTATGGTAATATAAAGAACTCATTTTCTTCTCTTCATCCAAATCCTGCAACACAAATCTAGTATCAGGATTATAACCCAGAATTTTGACCTTCTCTATTAATCCATGCAACATTTCAAAAATCTCATGAGCTCTTGGGTGAGACAAATCTCCAGCCATAAAAGTATGCACCTCTCTATCAATATCAACCCAACTCATTGCAGGACTTTTCTTCAATTTCATATCTCTTATGGTGCTTTTCATCTCAATTACCTGGTTCCATTTCCCAGCAGAAGCATAAAGATTTGTCAAAAGGATATGTGTTCCCCCATCCTCCGGAGCAAACTCAAGGATTTTTCTCATAGCTTTCTCTGCCATTTCTACCTCTCCATGAATCTTACATGTGTTTAGTAATGTCCTCCATAGTACCACATCCGGATTTCTCACTTCCTCTATCAACATTGCAGCCTCCTCAAGTCTCCTTGATCGCCCTAGCAAATCAATCATACAAGTAAAATGGTCTCTTGTCAATTCAATTTTGTGATTATTCCTAATGGAGGCAAATATCCGGCATCCTTCTTCAACTAAACCTGCATTGTTGCATGCCAAGAGAATACTGATAAATGTCACACCATTTGGCACAAGTCCCAAAATTTCCATTCTTTCAAACAGCTCAAGTGCCTCGTGCCCGAAACCATTTTGAGCATAAGCATAGATCATTGAATTGATAGCAACTACATCTAACTCAGTTAAAACGTCAAAAACATACCTTGCGTTCTCTACATTTCCACATTTTCCGTATAAATTAATCAGTGCTGCACCTGTATATTTATTTCCATCTAATCCTAGTTTCATCGTAATGGCATGCATCTGTTCCCCTACTTCAAGCATTGCAAGGCTAGAACATGCTTGAAAAATACTCGACAATGTGAAAGGATTTGGTCTTATCAAACAACGAATCATTTCCCTGAATATTGACACAGCAGTCTCCTCTCTCCCATTTTGCACAAGACCCACCACAAAAGATGTCCATGTCACCTGATTTGCATAATCAAGCAAATTAAACACCTTTATAGAATCCTCAACCATGTGGCACCTTGAATACATGGTAAGGAGAGAAGTCTGTGAAGCAACAACAGATTCCAGGCCAGACTTAATCACAAGACCATGGATCAACTGACCATTAACTAAATCCCCTAGATTACCACAACTTATCAGGATGCAAGCAAGAGTATACTCATTAGGCTTAACACCTCTATTGACCATGTCCTCATAAACCTCTAAAGCTTCCCCATCAAGACCATGTTGAGCATAACCCACAATCAATGCAGTGAACAAGACAACATCTTTCTCTAAAACACGGTGAAAAACCAAATGGGCATCCCTCATTTTATCAAACTTAGCATACATATCAACAAGGGCACTAGCAACAAACACATCCTGGACCTCCAAACCCAAAACCACAGCCAACCCATGAGCCCTCTGGCCATGGCGTAGGAGACCCAAATGTGAAAACGCCTTAGAGATGGCAGAGAAGGTGTAGGCATCGGGTAAAACACCCTCCACAAGCATGTTGCCATAGAACTCAACGGCTTCTTTGCTCTTCCCATGACTGATATGAGAAGAGATCATCGAATTCCAAGTAACTATGTGTCTGTTGGGCAATTCATCGAACAACTTGCGTGCCTCAGCGAGGGTGCCGCATTTGATGTAGCCATCAATGAGCTTGTGGCCCAAGAACGAGTAAGTGAAACCGGATTTGATGACGTTGTTGTGAACTGCTCTGAGGGTAGTTAACGATTTTGTGTGCGCACATCGGGCAATAAGAGAAGAGTATAAATTCATATTTTCATGCTGGACATTTTTATTATCTTCTTCAAATGTATTTTTTCAAAAATGTAATGAAGAAAAAAGAAACAAGTTAGATTTCAGGCCTAGGGATGGCAACGGGGCGGGGCGGGGACGGGTTTCACTATTCCATACCCATCCCCGTATAAAAAATTCATCCCCATCCCCATACCCAAACCCAACGGGTATCAAACTTTTTTCCCATCCCCATCCCCACCGGGTAACAGGTATAATCTCGTACCCATACCCGTACCCATGTTCTAACTACTTCAATATTAATTTTTATAAAAGAAAAAAAATTACGGTAAAGAAAACATAATATTATGAAATATTCAATATTAGGAGGATTTTCT
>Ga0214545_1008800_pt1 | contig 15818 bp, 8 predicted proteins | sample CNSS4metaG_FD_160064 | JGI IMG/M metagenome (GOLD analysis project Ga0214545, IMG submission 160064) | Root nodule microbial communities from cowpea collected in UCLA plant growth center, Los Angeles, California, USA - CNSS4 | ecosystem: Host-associated > Plants > Roots > Nodule | place: USA... | reverse complement strand
TATATTTTACTTTTTATAATATATATATATATATATATATATATATATATATATATATATATATTTGATTTTATAAGGAATAGAAATTAATTTAATTTTCTTTTGAAATTTTAAATACACTACTAAAAATTCTCATATTACATGGGATTTTTTTTTGCAAATTTGTTAAAAATATTTGTAAGAAAAGACTTTTTTCTGCCATTTTTTCTAAGAATTTTAATTGGTAGGTAATTCCTTTGTAGCTAATCATTTCTTACAAAATTATAAAATTTGCAAGTATTTTCTACAAAATTTGTTGCGAAAACTATTTTATACAAAATATTTTGCAAGAAAATTGGTAGCAATTTCTTGCAAAATTTTTTTCACAATAAAATTTATAAGTATTTCCTACGAAAAAGATTTCAAAACAAAATTGACAGGAATTATGAATTTTTTTAGTAGTGATAACATGTATGAAAATAATTAATATAATAAAATATGGAAATGCAAAAAGAACTAAATTCAATCTTCATAAATGAAAAAAGCAATTTGTTATCAATTTTCATAAATAGCATTCATATAAATTTCTTCATACAACAAATAATAAATAGCAACATAATTAATAGTAATGTTATAATTAATATATACGAGAAATAATAAATACTAATGTTATAATTAATAAATATTAAATGATATTATGCTTTGAGTCTATACAAAATCATGGCTACAAAATTGGAAAATTATAATTGTATTAAATTTCAATTGAAAAGTGTTGTAATGTGTTGCAACTGGATCATCCTAATTGTATTAACTTTTTATTGAGAAATAATTCTTAATTGTATTAATATTTAATTTAATTAGGTGAAAGGTGATTTTGTGACTGAAACAAATATAACAACGTAAAATTTCAATTATTCAGCAAAGGTTGTGAACAGGTAGTGCAACAGAAAATTTGAACAAAAAAACCACAATTTACACGATTTTATGATTTTGTTCGATGATCCTATCAATCCTACTGTGTTGCGCGCACACACACACACATACACACACACACACGCACGCACATGCACACACACACACACACCCACTCATGCACCCACGCACTCGCACGCACACACACACACACACACACACTCATATATATATATATATATATATATATATATAATATTTTTATTTAATTTATATTTTAAAATTGCAATGCTAAAAATAATAAATATAAATATAGTAGTAGGCTCAAGACCGATCTAATCTTTAACTGCCAAAGGTTGATCTAGTTTTTAATTACCCAAGGTCGATTAGTTATTAGACCCAAGGTCGATCTAGTTTTCAAACTAATGGTAGTGGAATCGTTGTAATGAGAAATGATGTAAGATGTTAATTCATGGTCTATCTTTAAGTTAAGGACTCAGGTAATCGTTCAAGATATGGCATGAGATTGAATTAAATAGAGAAAATTGATGAGCATTGAAGAAAGGAGAATCCAAGGGGATGGGAAAGATGGGCATAAAGGAGAACCTTAAGGAAGGAGGATGAGGGAACACTTTGAATGTTCTGAGTAATCGGACTCTAGTCTTTTTGACTAGAACATTCTAATGTCCGGTAAAACACTTTCTAACACCCAAATTAAGGCACTTTTCTATGCTTAGACATCAAAAATACCCAAATGGCTCCCGGCCAAATTGAACTACTGGAAGTGGGTGTTAAAAGGTCATCAACGTTGATAAACCAATAGGAAAACGAAATGAAGCATCGAGAAATTATCTATGCATATGCCTAATTCATGTTTTTACAGGTGATCTGGTGATAGGAAGGAAGCATTGTTAAATTACTAATGCATATGCCTCATTCAAGCCTTTTTGAAATAAGTGTGGGGAGACGAACTGTAGTTAGGATTTTTGCTTTCTCATTTTGTTTTTTATTTTTTTCAATTTTTATTTAAAAAACTGATTTCTTTTAAACAATTGTGAAAGTATTAACTTTTTACTTAGTGAAACTTTTAAACAATATGTCTCATAAGAAATCTATAAAAAAAAAATCCCATTTTCAATAAAACATATTTGCATTGGATTTTAATATTTGCATTGTTATGAGTGGATTTTTTTATGTGATTTGTTGATTGAGTTGATTTGGGAATTACTTGATTAAATATTTTTATGAAAGAGTTTTGACTTTGTGACTTTTGAGCCTTAATGTAAAGAATGGACCACCATGTGTCATTCCTATTTTCTTGAGTAACTTGCTCATAATTTGTTTATACTTAAATATTTAGCTTGATTCTTTTGTTTTGCATGTTAGGTGAATTTGCATGATTTGATATGATTGAAGCATTTTTGGTTTTTAGCTACTTAGCCAAATAAGCTCACATTGACATTAATCCATTGATAACCCCTTTGAGCTTTAGTCCTCTTTTTCTTAATTTAAGCATATTGGAAAATCTTAAAAAGAAAAAAGACCTTGTTTTTTCTTACCTTAGGAAGAAAGGAGCTAATGAATTATGGTGGGATTGATTGATGAATAAAGTGTGTGGGTGAGTACCTCACCTATAAATTAATAAAAATGGTAAAAAGGAAGAAAGAAAATGATGAAAGAGTTCTAAAAAAATGTAGAAAAATAATTGCTTTCTCGAAAAAGAGAAACAAATAAAAAGTAATAGTATTTGAAATTATGCTTCATTATTCTTTTTATATTTCTATTTCAGAAAATGAAAAAATCCAAAAAAAAATTCCTACCTTTACCTTGGACTCATTACAACTCGTGAAAAGTCCTCATGATCTTAGATTGCATGTTCTCTGAAAGTTTGTAAATATTAGAGTCTTGTTAAATATCAAAAGTGTTCACTTACATGGGTATTTTAAGGGAAAACACAAGCCAAAACATTTAAGGGAATTTTGGTGAGAAAATATATATTTAACTTTCTTTATCATATTTGATTATCTTGTGAACTTAAGAGATTACCTCATGTGTGTAAAAGAAAACTTTTCCATTTGTATATATATGATAACTTGATTTTTGGAAGATTGATTTGTTTCCAGTTATGTTCATTGATTTGATCAAGTGTACATATAAAATAAATTAACCTAGAATAAAGTTTTGAAATTATTCAATTTTATCCAGAAGTGTAAAAGGATAATTGTGTGGGTATGATGAATGCATATCTTTTCCCTCATTTAATGTTTAATTCTAGATTTTTAATTAAATTATGCTCTTAAAAGATTTATTTAATTGGGATTTCCTATAATTGGGCTTATTGATCACGAGATACAAAAATATGTTAAAAATAACTTTTTAATTGCATAAATATTCTTTGAATATTTTGAGATGTGTTAGTGCATTTGTAGTTAAGTTGAGCTCGTGGAGCTGTGAAAATAAATTGATTAAAGCTTCATGACACCTTAAAGATAAATCCAAAAATAAAAAATTATCAAAATCACAAAAATCCAAGTCAAGCATTGCATGAAGAAAGCAAGAAAAGCTTAGGAAAGTGAAGAAGTTTGGCTAAGTCAACAAGAGGGAACGAACAACAAATTGGACCTTGCGGTTTTCTCTATCCTTTTCCAGAAAAAGGGTTTGATAATTCATGAATATTTATGATAAAAGATAATTTGGAAAATATATCTTTAGATATTTTATTTGATGTTTTTAAATAATTATCTTATTTAATTATATCATAAAATATCAAAAGATAATAACTACCAAATCTTTTTAAATATGGCAAGACCATCTTAAATCTTTTTAGATTTCTACAACAAAAACAAATATATCATGAAGATATTGGATTATTTAGAAGATAATTGGAATTACAAATGATTGAATTTGGAAAATGCAAATATTAGTTGGTGATAATTTATTAGGTATCTTTAAATAATTTATTTATTTAATTATATCAGAAATTTTTAACTAAATATATTTGTCAAATACTTTTAAAACTGGCTATATATCTCCAAATATTTTTAGATATTAATGAAAAACTATAAAGATAAATAATATTTATGATTATTTTAAACATATTTGAGAAATTTTAGTAACAAAGAAAGCCTAGTTCAAGTTCTATATAAAGATATCAAGGGGAAGCAGAAAGACAAGTTCGGAACATTGGAAGTTAGGAAACCTTAGAGGGACTTAACCTTTGGGTTACTTTATCCTTTCTATTTTGTTGTCTACTTTCTAAACAATACTGAAGTTGTTTTAGATAAGTAGTATTAATTTGACATCATTAACAACAATGTTATCAACCATCTTTGAAAAATATTTGATGAATCTCCTATAAAATCCAACATGTCCTAAAAAACTTCTAATTCCCTTCGCACTAGTGGGAGGTGGAAGCTTTACTATCAATTCCACTTTGACTAAATCAACCTTTATTACTTTTTCTGAAATCTTATGACCAAGAACAATTCCTTATGTCACCATGAAGTGGCATTTTTTCCATTTTGAGATTAAAATGGTTTCCACACACCTTTTCAATACCACATTGAGTTTTTCAAGGCAATTTCTAGATGATTAATCAAAAACAGAGATATCATCCATGAATACCTCTATGCTTTTCTTAATTAAATATGAAAAGATGGAAAATATACACCTTTAGAAAGTTGTTGGAGCATTCCACATGCCAAATGACATTTTCCTATAAGCAAAGATTTCAAATAAACAAGTAAATGTTGTCTTTTCTTGGTTCAATGGATCTACTGATATTTGGTTATAGCCTATGTATACATCCAAGAAGCAATAATATTCTTGTCTAGCAAGTCTCTCCAATATTTGATCTATGAATGGAAGTGGGAAATGTGCTTTTCTAGGGGCTTGGTTCAATTTTTTGTAATCAATGCACATTTCCCAACCTATCACTGTTCTTGTGGGAATGAGTCATTATTCTTATTTTGAATCACTATCATTTCCCCTTTCTTAGGAACAACTTTGAAATGGCTGACCCAACCACTATTTAATATTGGATATATCATTCCAGCCTCAAGCAGTTTTGTCACTTCTTTTCTCACCACCTCCTTCATAGTGGGGTTGAGACGCCTTTGAGGTATAGTCATAGATTTGTACTCATCCTCATCAAAATCTTGTGCATACAATAAGATGGGCTAATAGCTTTTGAGTCAGATAAAGTCCAACCTATTGCGTCTTTGTTAGCCTTCAATACCTTTACTAACCTAGCTTCTTCTTCACTCGGGAGGGTGTTGTTGAGAATTATAAGTTTGATGCCATTTTCTCTAAGAAAAACATATTTTAGATATGTTGGCAGCTGCTTCAACTCCAATATGGGTTGTTGCTCTTGTTCTGTATTTTTGCGGCTGAGCTCCAAATCTGAGGCTATAACAAAGGAAATTTCTATGGTATGATCCAGATCTTCTAAGCACTTTTGGATCTCGTTCTCCTGGTTAGCAGTCCATCCTTTTAGTTGATTTGTTAAAGCCTTCTCCAAAGGTTCTACTGTTGCAACCTTTTCTTTGATTTCCAAGCACACCTCATCAAGTACGTCCATCCTGAAGTAATCATTTTTGTAGATAGGATCCTTTGTTGCTTTAAATACATTGAAAATTACGTCCTAATCCTGCACTCTGACTTTTAATTTGCCATTGTCAACATCAATTATGTCCTTGGCTGTTTTCATAAAAGGTCTCCCTAGGATGAGATGTACTTCTAAGTCTTCTTCCATATCCATGATTACTAAGTCTACTAGATAGTATAATTTATCCACTTTGACCAACAAGTGTTCTACAATTTGATATGGATATTTTACATATCTATCAACCAATTAAAGTGTCATTCTAGTTGGTTGAACTTCCATATCTCCTATTCTTTTTAACATGGACCAGGGCAACAAATTGATACTAGCTCCAAAATCCAGCAATGTCTTGCCCACTATTAAGCTTCCAATAGTCACAGGCAATGTAAAACTTCCTGGATCCCTAGACTTTTGAGGCAATGGCTTTTAAATGATGGCATTGTAGCCAACTTCCAATTCCACAGTCTCCTCCCTTGGATACTTCTTTTCCTTGTTCAAACTATTAATACGAAACATATCTAGATATAATACGAAACATTAAACATATAAGATTTTCTCAATTAATTTTAAAGATAAGGATAAAATAAATAATATAGTTATTTAAAAGTAGGGATGTTACACTAAGTCCACTGTTGAACATATTGAGTTCTGCTACATCAACAAATCCATGGTTTTGACACTTTTTGACAAAAATATTTGTATCTCTCACATGCTTCACATAAAGGCTCCTCTAGTCCTTGTGAAAAAGTTGTTATTACTTACTTGGCACATACATATCTTGATGATGGGAAAAATAGTAAACAAAAATTTTCTTTCCATATCTTCCCAATTTACAAAACTCTGATTTGGTTGAGATTCCAACCAGATTTTGTCCTTTCCAATTAAGGAAAAGGGAAACAATTTGAGGTAAGTTGCTTCCTCATCCTCTCTTGATATTCCCATGGTGCCATATAATTCATAGAACGTTGTTAGGTGATTGTAGGGATCTTCATTGTCTAATCATGCAAACTGATTTGCAGCTATAATGATAGTAGGCAGATTTCATTTCCACACCCTTAGTAGGTCTGACTATGCTTGAAAATTGTCGTTGCCCTTGCTAATGCACATAATCTCCTAGCAATTTCCTCTTTATCACATTTTCCCATTGATTCTTCCTTATTCGGTTGGATTGAGCTTAGAAAAGGTGACTTTTCTCAAATCTGATGCTACTACTTGAGTTGTGCCTATTGTTTTCTCTTCCTATTTTTGTTGTTGTTCCTTCTACCAGTTTTTTCTATTTTTGGATCAAACATCAAAATTGTTTATTGTTCTTTTCTTGGCATGCACAACAACTCAACATATAGTGAGCATATCAAAGTAATAGTGTAAACAGATTCTAATAAACTATTATTGCATAAATTTACACAAATATACAATAAACTCAAAGTGATTACAAACTACTAATTTATCTTAGCATAAATCCCTGACAACGACACCAAAAACTTGTTGTGACACAAATGAGGGTCTGTGAATTTATCCCACAAGTGCACTAGGTCAATTGTTGAACAACAAGGTTGTATCCACAAGGATTTTGTATGATAAAATAGTAATCTATAATCTACTTCAAGTTTGGAAATAAAATAGTAACAAGGATTGGCTTTTATAGTTTGAAAACACGTTTGACTATAAATAAGGATAAGGGATGCTTATTAAGGTGTTGGGATTGAACTTGGCTTCTTCCACTCAACTGCACTGTCCTTGATTATCAATAGATTATGTTCTTTATCTTAGTGTTCTTGGAAGTACTCTTAATTTTAATTCGAACCTCATGTCTGTAGTATAAGAATCTAAGGTTATCAAACACAAGATATCCCCATCAAGATGGAAGAACCCTTGCATTAAGAACAATACTCTTTAAACCAACTAAAGTTGCATAACGATGTCTAGTATATGCCAAGTATTAGGATATTTGATTAGATCTAAACACTAAACCATATGTGTTTGCTATCTAGTGCTGATGAAGTATGTCGAGTGATCAAGTCATTAAAACAATGAAAGCAAATCAAATAACCAACACATAAAGACAAGAACATAATATATATCAAACCAAGTGCAGTACAATGAGTTTAGAAGTTACATCCAATCCCATCTAGGAAGAAGTTAGTTGCTCATAATGATGTATACAACAAGATCATGGAGTAGCTTTCCTCCTTCCATAACTTACAAGAGATATACAATATGAACCTAAGCTAACTATGGAGTTTCTCTCTCTAGAATGATTTACAAAATAAGCATGAGAATAACAAATACATGCTCTATATTTATAGAATTCTTTTTAGTGTTGCTCTAGCTTTAATCCAAGTAGGTCAACCATGGAGGTTTCCTTCATGAGTGGGTATGCTCCCAAGCTTGGGCAGTCATCTTGGTGATCCACCATGGAACTTTCCCTCCCATAGGGGTTTTCTCTTGATGCTCATCTATCAACTTTGGGGCTTAGCACCAACTTCTTAATTTTCTTCATTTTTTCTGCAAAAGTGGCACAAATATATTAAATTCCACTTTTAATTACTTCTACTTTCTTCATTATGTATTTTAATGCAAAATGGGTTGTTTTAGTGATATTTACATTGAATTTATGCAAAATAAGTGTTTAAATGGTATGCAATTTTACTAATACTAGACACTTATTAGCCAACCACATCTTTCCAAGCTTTCTTTGAGATCTCCATCTACACACCCTTCACACAAGATCTGAGAATTCCATTGTTGAACTATTGATTAGTGAAAAACACCTTCACCAAGTCAGGATAGATCTTTCCCGAGAGCTCCAAAAAGATATTCAGCCTTTTATGCTTGAGTTGCTATTGTAGGCTATATATCATATCACATTTTTCATATCCAATATTCCTAATTCAATTCTTAGCTTCTTGAACCTATCATGAGTTAATGGTTTAGTGAATAGATCAACTAATTGATTTTCAATTTTAACAAACTTAATTTCACAATCACCTTTTAATACATGATATCTTATGAAGTGATGTCTTATTTCAATGTGCTTGGCTTTAGAGTGTTGTATAGGATTCTTAGTCAGGTTGATTGCACTAGTATTATCACAATAAAGAGGTACTTTACCAATTTAACTCCATAGTCCAAGAGTTTATGCTTTAGCCATACAATTTGAGCACAACAATAACCAGCTTCAATATACTATGCTTCAGCTATGGAAAGTGCTACACATGCTTGTTTCTTTTTGTTCTATGATATGAGACTTCAGCTAAGAAGGTGGCATATTCCACTTGCGTTTTTCCTTTCCAATTTGAAACCAGCAAATTCAGAATCTGAAAATCCAGTCAAGTTTATCTTAGAGTTACCTAGATACCACAATCCAACATTAATTGTCCCTTTCAGATATTTGAGAATTCTCTTTGCAGCTTTATAATGTGATTCCTTTGGATTTGATTGAAATATTGCACACATGCACACACTGAATTGTATATCAGGCCTACTTGTAGTTAGATAGAGCAAAGATCCAATTAGTCCTTTGTATTTTGTTGCATCAATTTGCTTTTGAACTTCATCTGAATCCATGTAACAGTTTGGGGCAATTAGAGAGGCAACTTCTTTGCAATTCTCTAACTCAAATTTTTTCAATAAGTCAAAACAGTATTTTGACTGGCTTAAAAATGTTTCCTGCTTAAGTTGTTTGACTTGCAGTCTCAAAAAGTAGGTCAGCTCACTCATCATAGACATCTCGAATTCACCCTGCATGGCTACAACAAATTCTTCACATAAGGAGTTATTATTCGAACAAAAGATTATGTCATCAACATACACTTGAACAAGTATCACATCATTTTCATACCACTGATGTGGTGCTTGCTTTAAACCATACAAAGCTTTTTTTCAATTTAAAAACATGATTAGGGTAAAAATGATCTTCAAAACCAGGTGGTTGTGATACATACACTTCTTCGTTTAAGAAACCATGCAAGAATGCACTTTTAACATTCATTTGAAACAATTTCTAGCATAGCAATAAATACATATGCTTCATCAAAATTAATTCCTTCCTATTGGTTATAACCCTTATCTACTAGCCTAACTTTATTTCTAACAATGTTACCATCCTCATCCATTTTATTCCTAAACACCCACCCATTTAGTGTCAATCACATTCATATCATCAATTGTAGGAACTACAGACCACACATCATTTCTAGAAAATTGATTAAGCTCATCTTGTATAGCAATAATCCAATTACAATCATTTAAGGCATCATTAAATTTTTTTTGGGTTCAACTTGTGATACAAATCCAACATATGTTCACAAAAATTATTAAGCTTGCGACTAGTAGATACTCCCTTATCAATATCACCAATAATATTGTTCTTTGACAGTCCTTTAAGAGTAGTCCAATCCTTAGGTAAGCTACTGTGAACAAGAATTTCAGTTGATTGATTTCAATTTTCATCTGATTCATTTTGTTCCAACTTGCTTTTCCAAATTTGCATCATCTTCATCTGTATCAACTAACACTTGATCTTGCAATTTGAAGTTAGATTCATCAAATACTACATGTACAGATTCTTCCGCAATCATAAGTCTTTTATTATACACTCTATAGGCATGATTATTTGTAGCATAGCCAAGAAAGATTCTTTCATCAACTTTTGCATCAAACTTGCCAAGTTTTTCTTTGTCATTACTTATAATAAAGAATTTATAGCCAAATACCTTTAGGTGAGTCAAAACAGTCCTTCTACTTTTGAAAAGCCATAATGGGTTTTCCTTAAAATAGGCCTAATAAACATGTAATTTAAAATGTAGCTTGTTGTGTTGACAACATCAGTCCAAAAGTATTTATATATGTATAAAAAGGATAATTTTTATTGCATATATGTATAAATTATATATATATATATATATATATATATATATATATATATATATATATATAATGATTGTCACTATAATATAACAAAAGTATATATAATTTAGTATTGAAATATCTTTCTATGTTTTTTCTTAGAAGAATGATAGTTTTGAAGTTGTATTTGATATGGACTCATTTTAAATAAGTTTTTCCTAATTTCATTTCTTTCCTTCATTGGATATTCCAACAATATTCAAGAACGTGCAATAAGTTTTAAAGAATTAATATGAAACTCCCCTGCTTTGAATCTTAGGGAGAGTTCCTCTAATTTAACAATTGGATCATCTGTATCATACTTCAAAATATGTGAAAAGGTAAATTTGTCTTGTTTTCATATTCACGGGTATTTTTCCTTTTACAACTTAAAAAATGATCTATTATTTTATTTTTTATCAATATACCTTTTTTAAGTCTAAAAATAAAAAAATAATTTATCAAAATCTAGTCAAAAATGGAAAATATACGATAATCAAATCACAATTACATATAGTTACGAAAGGATAGTACATAACTTTTTCTTCTACATTTATAAGCAAATAAATATGTTTTATCTTAAAAAATAGAAGAAAAAAAATAAAATGAAAACAAACATAATGAATTTATATCTAGCTTTCTATTTTTTTACTTCTTTTAGAAGAAAAAAAAAGAAGATTTGCAAGAATGAAAGAGAAATATAATATGCAAAAAACTTAAAAAATTAAGATAACATAAAAGTTTATTTTATTTAATTTCACTCAACATAATATATACACACAACTCCCTTCAAGGATAACTAAGAATAATACCAAAACACAAATAGTCCTGAAAAAAAACTTTGATCAATCTCAATATTTTTTTCCTACTAAACACCATAAAAAATTATATAAATTTCTTGCACCAGTACAAATTCTCATATTACATGTGAATTTTCTTACAAATTTGTTAAAAAAATTTGCATGAAAAGACTTTTTCCTACTATTTTTTCTAAGAATTTTAATTGGCAGGTAATTGCTTCGTGGGTAATTATTTTCTACAAAATTATAAAATTCGCAAGTATTTCTTACAAAATTTGTTGCGAAAAGTGTTTTATACAAAATATTTTGCAAAAAAATTGGCAACAATGTTTTAAATTTTTTTTTTCATAACAAAATTTATAAGTATTTCTTACAAAAAAAATTTAAACAAAATTGGTAGGAAATATGAATTTTTTTAATAGTATTGTAAGGTCACTAATTTGGTACTGCAGTTGTTATTAAATCAGTAGTTAATTGTTAGGATAACTATTTGACATCTTTGTAAAAGAGAGAACAATATTTTGCAACTCTTACTTTAACGTGACTTTTTTAGTAATTTTCATGCAAAATTTGTATAAATATTGTAATTTTTAAGGTGTCAAAAGATCACTATCTTAACTGCTAGATAGAAATAGAAATATAAACAAAAATAAAAATAAAAAGACAGAAACGGAGATGGAGATGGATTAAAATTTTGATTACAGATTAGAAAACAAAAATTCTGAAATTAAAAATACATGGCTGTGAAGAAAATCTTGTGTTTAATCAACATACCTGATGAGAATAGAAAAACAAAAACCATGGCTGCAAATATATGCTTCACTGCAAAAGCCATTTTTGTGTAGTTTTTTCTTCAACTTTCAATCCCCTCTGACTACAAAGAAATATGTCAACTATTTGAGAACTTTCTTTCTAACAGCAACATATTTATACACGTTGAAGAATATTATATATAAGAATGGCATTGAAAAGAAAAGTATTGCTCATGAAATTAAAATATTTATATAATTAATGATATTTGACCAACCTTTGAATATAAATATCTCAACTACTTCAGAAATTCCTTTTCATAAAAAGTTTAATTTATGGATAGAGTAAAATTTTTTCCATTTAAATTATAGATTACAAACATTAAGTATAAAAAATAATAATACAAAAATACTGTTTTTAGATAAATTTATTCAATTTAAATTTTTTCAAAGTTTAAACTTGGTCTTCACTTTAAAGTTTGAACCTGACAATAGTAATATTTGTATTTTAATGAATATCTTAAAGCTAAAAAAAATAGGTTAAAATACCTTTTTTGTTCCAATTTTCGTCAAGTTTTTTCAAATAAGTCCTAATTTTGGTTTTATGTTCAAATAGGTCCCAATTTTCGTCAATTTTGTTCAATTGGATCCTTTTTTGCTAACACCATTTAAATCATTAACGACCATGAACAGTGACTGCCACGTGTCACTTCGTTGTTTTTTTTGAATTTTTCTTGATTTTTTTTGATTTTCTCTAAAAATCTTTTAAGAATTTTTTTAATTTTTTTAAATGTACACGTGTCAACTTAGGAGCATGCCACGTGTCACTTCGTGGTTTTTTTGAATTTTATTTTTTATTTTTTTTTAATTTCTTTTGAATTTTTTTGAATTTTTTTTAAATGTCCACGTGTCAACCCAGTAGTGTGCCACGTGTCAAAGTCAATATTCTATATTCAATTTGGTCCCTATATTTGTTATTTTTGTTCAATTAGGTCCCAATTTTTATTAACATTATCCAATTTGGTCCCTATTGAAGATGTGACCAAATTTAATTTTTATTTCAAAGTTATAATGATGTGAATTTTAATATATTATATAAAAATATTTAATAAAAAATGTGAATTTTAATATAAAAATTAAATTTGGTTTTAATTTGGAGAGGGACCAAATTGGTTAATGTTAACAAAAATTGGGACCTAATTGAACAAAAATAACAAATATAGGGACCAAATTGAATTTAGAACATTGACTTTGACACGTGGCACGCTACTGGGTTGACACGTGGACATTTAAAAAAAATTTAAAAAAATTTAAAAAACAATTCAAAAAAAATTCAAAAAAACCACGAAGTGACACGTGGCAGTCAGTGTTCATGGCCGTTAATGATTTAAACGGTGTTAGCAAAAAAGGATCCAATTGAACAAAATTGACGAAAATTGGGACCTATTTGAACATAAAACCAAAATTAGGACTTATTTGAAAAAACTTGACGAAAATTGGGACCAAAAAGATATTTTAACCAAAAAATAAGATAGAATGTATATAACTATATACGTACTAAAACATTATATAAATCGAAAACTAACATTTATATTAATACATTAATACATAAAATGCAAAAATAGTACAAAATAATTAAACTTTTAAATGATATAAAAAATAACATAAAAAAATGCAGAAACTAATACTGCTGTGTTTTTTCTAGTATAACATATTAGGATAACGAATTAATTAGTTACAAATCGAATAATTGAAATATGTAAGACTCAGTTTTTTTAAACCATTTTTTATATTTTTACCAATTTATCTTTATATTTTATAATTACAATAATTAATAAAAACTTAAATATTTCTATAACAATTTTTATATATTTTTATCATAATAATTATGTTAAATTATTCTTACCCGAAATGAACACATGATTCTTCTAATGTGTAAAAAGTAGTATTCTTGAAAACATTGATCGTCACCAGTTGATGGATTCTGACGGGAGATCCACCTATACAAAATAATACTAATGTGATATATCAATATGTATTTAAAATATATATTTATAAGCTTTTAGATCAACGCTGAAAAATATCCAAAAGATATTTAAAATAAATAAAATATACGATTGATTTCTGAATATTTGTAGAAATTTTCTCGCCATTAGTTATCAGTCGTTATTTTGTACGTTTACTGAGAATGGAATATGTAATATCTATCATGTTAAAAATTAAATATTAAATTTAATTTAATTTTTATAAAATTGACATGTAAAATCAGATTTGCAACTTATATATTATAAATACATTTTATTTTTAATCGATGTAAAATTATGAACTATTTTTTCTTCTATAAAGTGTATAAAGGGATTAAAAAATTAAATTTGAGAAGTCTTTTGCTTTAAAACATTGTATTTTATTATAGGAAAAAAAAAAATAAACACTCGACTCGACTAGACGTAGTTTCAACACTCATCCAACACAATTGGTATAACTAATAAAAACAAACAAAAAACTAAAAGGAAAAGGTTTAAATAGTCATTTAGTCCTAGTTTTGGTCAACTTTTTTCATTTTGGTCATACTTTTGAAATTATTTTCAACTTGGTCCTACCTTTCGTTAAAATTTTTCAATTAACTCTTTTTCCTTAACTCCGTCTAAATTGTTAACGGAACAATGGCCAACGTGGTCCTTTTCTATGACGTGGATTGCTGTTCAGTGACGTGTTTGTTTCCACTGTATGCATAGACCAGATATTATAATTGAAAGTTAGGGTTTGTGTGATTTTGAAATGTGGTTGTCTTCCATCCATTTTCAACTGAATAGGAATGTCTCGTGGGGGCATCTTTCTCTTCTTGCAATAGCTGGGTTCACCGAACTTGCAATTCATGTCATCGTGGTTTTAGGATTTCAAGCTCACCCCAATTTGCGATTGCAGAGACATTGCAGTAGTGCGCAATCATTAACCCTAATCATTAACACTAATCCCAAACAATAGTCAACAAAAATCAAACCCTAAACCAAAACCTACCTCCGCGATGAACACCTTCAACCCTTCGCGAACGATTCTTCAAAGATCAGTGTCAATATTGGATGGCAGAAATTGATCTGAAAGGGGTTATTGAAGGATATCCCCAAATCGACGAATAAATTCCCAATGACACCAAATCCCCAATTCCACAAACAAAACCCTAAACCCAATTCAATTAACCTTAAACCCTAAATGCCACGATTACAATTAAATGGCTAGCGTAGTAAATTAACATACACTGAACATTGCTCCACGTCACATAAAAGAACCATACTGGCCACTGTTCCGTTAACCATTTAGACAAAGTTAAGGAAAAGGATTTAATTGAAAAAATTTAACAAAAGTATGATCAAATTGAAAACAATTTCAAAAGTAGGATCAAAGTGGAAAAAGTCGACTAAAACTGGGACCAAATGACTATTTAAGCCAAAGAAAAAAATAAAACGATAGATTGAGTTTGAGGGTGAACATATTATGTTTCAAAATATACACTGATATATATTTTTGAATCCGATAATACATTTCGGACTACTGAATCTGATAAGTATGTTTGTATTTCGAAATGTTTAATCTGGAAAGATCTATCAGTTGGTCTGGAACGTAAAGGAGTGTGAATCCGAAATATATTCTCCAGTTTGGAATATGCATCGTTTTTAAAATTGCGAGAAAAATGATAGAATTACAACGGTTTCTCTTGATTTTTCTGTTATCTGGTTTACTCTCAGTGCTATCTTTCACGCTCAATCTTAACATTCCTTGAACCAGTTGACATGACCTTGTTGAATTCAATATGCATGACGCTAATGATCTCAATGTAAGCAATGAGAAACATGAAGGAAAAAGGAACGACAGAGAAAAGGTAAAACATGA
>Ga0214545_1008799_pt1 | contig 15818 bp, 4 predicted proteins | sample CNSS4metaG_FD_160064 | JGI IMG/M metagenome (GOLD analysis project Ga0214545, IMG submission 160064) | Root nodule microbial communities from cowpea collected in UCLA plant growth center, Los Angeles, California, USA - CNSS4 | ecosystem: Host-associated > Plants > Roots > Nodule | place: USA... | reverse complement strand
CTGATTTCTAATATGTATTCTTAGAACTATAGAAATGATTCATCAACATATACCTACTTTACTTGAAATTCACCAACATTTATTTTATTATGTGTACTTCTTCAGTTTCAATATTCAAACTTTATTTAGTTTTGTGTTTGTGTAAAACAATATAATATTATAGTGTTTAAGTAAGTACTGAAGTTGTTATTCTTAAATAAAAAAAAAAAATACTTTGATAACTAATACAATAGTATAAATAGATTATGGGTAAATTAAATGAAGTTGGAGTTGTTAACATATTATTTTCTTGTTAACATATGTTTAGGAAATCATAAATTCTCACCATCATATTAAGTGGCGTCTCCTCGTCGAAGCCAATATTTTGAAGTCGAAGACGTCTACCATACCTCTTCCATTGGAGAAATAATTGTCGTGCCTCTCTTCAAATCAAACATTTGAATAGTAATACACTCTTTTTCATAATTTAATTTTATTCAAATTTGCTTAATTTTACAGGTCTAACAAAAGTAATGAGAAAGATTGTGTCTTCGTTTAGTTTCTTTTATGCGATACATGTAATATGAAATAATCTTTTGACACCTTCTTCAGCCACTCTTTTATTGCAAATAATCTTTTATGCACATTTTTAATGTTTTTCAACTTTTTAATAAGTTTTAACCTTTTTGACAAAAATAATCAAATTGTAAAACTAAAGTACTTATTCCTTCACGCGGATAAGTACTATTATATATTAATATTTTAAATTAAAACAATAAAAAAGATTATCAAAAAGATTATTTTATGAAACTGTCAAGTGGACGTATTTTTTATTGATGGTGTTAATAATATTAGTTATATTAAAATGTTTTCATAATATACTTTTCATATTAAAATCGTAATATTTTAAAATTGTAGATAGTTAATTCTTTTTAAAACAATAAATATAAAATCGAAAAATGGTAAAATGATAAAAATTTGTGAGAAAAAGTTAATTAAAAATAATACATTTCATTAATTTAATACCATGTTTACACATATGAATACATACTTTACATTATAAGAAAACTCTTCGATAATAATTAATTTTAGTGACAAAAAAATTTTAATCATTATAGTGTCAAATTTAAATACCAATTTACAAAATACAAAATTATTGATTACTAAAATAATCACTATTATGGATAAAAAATTATAATTGATAGCTAAATTGATCACTAATTATTTAGAAACTAATTTAAAAACTAATTTCTTTGGTAGTCAAAACCTTAGTAACTAATGTTTAAAGACCAATTTATAAACTAATTTTTTTGGTAGTCAAAACCTGATTAACTAAATTTTAGATACCAATTATAATTATTTATTCACAATAACGATTATCTTAGTAACCAATATGTTTTTATTATTTAAATTAGTATCTAAAATGATCATTGTAGTGACTAACAATTTTTTTTTCACTAAAATTGATTGTTAAAAGAGGATTTTCTTGTAGTGTTATTTATACTAAAAATAATATAATTTTAAAAATATATATACTTTTACTAAAATAATATTACAAATTACGTGGGACATTTTTAGTAGAAAAATTAATTATAGGTAATAAAGAAAATTTATTCAATTAAATAAATAAATTATTTTTTATTTATTACAAATGTGAAATTATCTAATTAAAAAGTAATACCGGATGTCTTAATGTTTTTTATCGGTTCGGCAAGTATTGGTCGTTAGTCGGTAATGAAAGTTAAATCCACAATCTTTTACTATAATCTCTTTATCTATATTAGGGTAATGTGTATGCATTACTTAAATATATATATATATATATATATATATATATATATATATATATATATATATATATAATATACAAAATAAATTTATATTTATTAAGAACAAAGTAGAATAAATAGAGAAAATAAATAAATATTTTTATTGTAAAAGATAAATTAGGAATAAGTAATTGTAGACGAGAGAAAGAGAGAATAGTTATAGATTACTTTTTATATATTAATGATATAGATTTTTTATAATAATTATGAAAATAAAAATATTATTAAATTTATAAAAATCATGTTAATAAATGAATTTTTGAATTGTAAAGGGGAGAGGGAAATAAAGAAATAAAAAAGGTTATCCCATAATTATTTGGTGTTTTACTTTTAGGGATGATGAATGAGCTTTGTAAAGAGCATGGAGGAAATAAAGAAATAAAAAAGGTTATCTCATAATTATCTGGTGTTAGGGGAAGTATGATACAAAATGAATTATGGAACATGATAATTTTAAAATTGAAAAGTTTTAAGATATTAACGATTAAAATTACCTGGATAGTTGTGACATTTTGTTTGTATTGGAAGTGCAGAAGAACGATAAATAGATAGATTGCAGAAGGAAGATGAACATTTACATATATCTCAATTATTTAAGGATGAATGGTTGTATTGTTTTGTTTATCCCTTTGAATGTTACGTACTCATTCTTTCTTAAAACTCTAGATTTCGGTAATTCCTTACTTAAATCTAACGTTAAAATAAGAATATCACAAACTATAACCCATGGAGAGGGTTATCAACACTAGAAAGACAATTATTTGTTTGATTGTTTTTATGAAATGAAATATAAAAGTTAATTAGTTTAAATATGTTAAATTATACTTATTATGTATAATGTATGCGAAAAAGTTGTGTTATCTCGGATCGTTATGAAGTTTTACAATATTAAGAATTGAAAATATTATAATGTTCACTCAACAAAATGACAAGAAATAGTGAGGAAACATATAATTAAAATGCAGGGGAGAGTTCAGTGGCAAACTTTATCTATTTGAAAATTGACATATTGTGTTTATGCAATCATGAAAAATATTTCAGAGTGCCGATTTCCCATGTAATCTAAGAATTGAATTGACGATCTCTTTTACCTTTTCTTCTAAATCCACGTTACTGATAGGAGGAATTAAACACGCGACCTCTTCCTCTCTTATCTTTTCTTTTAATCACTAGATTATCTTATCATTCCACAAAATAGCTAAAATAACATCCATAGTTTTGACATATAAATTTGTTTGAATCCCCATATAAAAGAGAACTACCAAAATTGATAAAAATATATTGAAAATGAGGTAATTATTCGTGAAAGAGTTGAGAAGAAGGTTGGTTTGTTTAATTTTAATTGAGGAAGATGTTACAAAGTATGCAGAGAAGTTGAAATTGTTTAGTGCACATGTTTTTCTACAGTAAACAAAAAAGTGCGTCTCTGTAATACATAGTTTAGATTTCGCTTAATTAGAAAATAACTAAATAATCGTCTCAATAAGATCTATGATCTATGATCTATGATAGCTCTATTTGATTAAAAACAAACCAACCATGTTACTATTGTCATTAAGTGCAATAAAATGATTATACTTTTAAGTAAGTATTATTGGATTTTTTTTATTACAAATACAACAATATTATAATTTTACTATAATAATACGATAATATAAATATATGATAAATTTTCACTTTGATCTTTGCGGTGATGAAAAATATACAGGAGACATATCTATAATTTGTACTTTGCGTCCTTTTTCTTTTCAAATCAAATAAAAGTATTAAGGTTAAGAACGGAAGAAGAATACGTCATATTTTGTATAATATGTACAAGATAACTCAATTCCGTACATGAACATTTGTATAATTAATATTTTCTTTAAATAATAATTAGAACATAATAATAAAAAAAATCATTTCTTCTTTTGGATGTCCGTATGATCCTCTTTTGTCAACTGGTATCTTCAAAATGGATGTACGAGTACTCATTTGACCGCACACGTCATTCTATTACTTGAATCTTTCTTCCTCAAGAATTCCAAAATACTAAAAAATATAAAGTTTTGAAAGTGAAAACATATCAACATTTTCACACTTAAATTATTTTCCAATTAATTTTTTTAGTACAATGTAAATCCTGATTTTTTATTGTGAATGGAAATACGTAGGACCAATAATTTTGTTCTTGTTAGGTCATTTAAAAAATATTTTTGTTTCTTTTTGTATGATATTTTTCAATTTTTGGAGAAAATTATATATTTTAAAAAACTACATTAGTTTTGTACATTTATTTAAAGGAGTCTTAGGATAGATGTTGTAGGATGTTAACATTTTCCTTACGCCTAAACAAATCTTTGAAACGAAATTCAATTTTGTACACCACATCTTTATCTTTTTTATTTTTTTGTAGTTTTCCATAATAAACTACAATGAAAACTGATCAAACTCAGTGTTTTAAAATCTTATCTTTTGGTTCATCATCTTGTCACGATTTTGGTTGTGACAAAGTTGTTGTTGGTGGATTATGAGTTAACCTACCTCCAACTAGGCTCAGGCTCGTTTAACCTATGGGTTAAGTGGTTGAATTCAATTTGATCCACTTTAAAAAATAGGTATAATTACTGATTTGGTACCCCAATTTTTTGGTTAAGTTCAATTTGATCATCACACTTTTAGTTTGTTCAATTTAATACCCCAATATCTAAAAAGATTCAATTTGGTCATCTCCGTTAAGTTGAAGTTAACACTGTGTTCGTATAAGACACATGTCAAGCCGTAAAATTTTTAATTATTTATTTATTTATTTTAAATTTATTTTTTTTTGTAAAAATTTATAAGCTGTCATGTGTCAATTTACCATCGTGTCACATGACATCTTACAATAATGACACATGGCAGTGGTAATAGTTGTTTTCAATTTAGTTCTCTATTTAAATTTTTGGTTCAATTTAGTATCCCAATTTTCTAAAATGATCTAATTTTGTCCTCTCCAATTTGAGACTAAATTAGTAAATAAGCTTAATTACAACTTATATATACATGTTTCAATAACTTTTTCTAATATATACATCAAATCATTTTACCTAAATACTTAAATTATTTTATTTTTACATTTTTTTACCTTTGTAATTTTTCACACATGAAATTTTTTACACTTGCAAAAAATAAAATAATTTGAATATTTAGGTGTAGTGATTTGATGTATAAATTCAAAACAATTATTTTAGCATGTATATATAAGTTATAATTAAACTTAGTTACTAATTTGGTCTTAAATTGGAAATGACGAGATTGGATCATTTTAAAAAATTGGGATACGAAATGGAACAAAAAATTTAAATAGAGGACTAAATTGAAAACAACTATTACCACTACCACGTGTCATGATTGTAAGCTATCACATGGCATGATGGTAAACTAACTGACACATGACAGTTTTAAAATTTTTTGAAAAAAATTATTTTTTTAAAAAAAATTAAAAATTTCATGGCTTGACACGTGTCTTGTACAGGTGTTAACTTCAACTTAACGAGATGACTAAATTGAATCTTTTTAAATAATTGGGGTACTAAACCAAACATATGAGGACCAAATTGAACTTAACCAAAAAATTGGGATACCAAATCAATAATTATACCTTAAAAAAATAAAGTGAATTTTCAACCTACTTTGAAGCTTACTTTTCATATTATAAAAAGAGCATAGTGTTTTTTTAGGAATACATTCCAAAGACTCTTCTTTTTCATTCTTTTTTTTTTATTGTTTGAGAGATGAATTAGGAGAGAATATTTGTTTCTTCTTTTAAGAGAGAATGTTAGTTACTCCTTTAAATTCTTCTTGTTTTTCCTATCTTTGAGAGAGAGGTTGACATTATTGTTTCCTTGAGATTAGAGAAAACATAATTCAAATTCCAAACAAATTATGTATAAGTTTTTTTGTTTCTAAAACATATTAACACTTATCAAAACGCTAAGTTGTTTTTTCTACATGATGGTAAATTTGTTTATCTATTGTGAAACATAATAGTTGAGAGAAAACTAACCAGTAATTAAAAAAGATGTATGAGAGTGAATTAGTTTCACTTCATTTTCCATTATAAGTGTCGATTTTAACTGTGATTTTGGGACAATGGTTCAACACTACAGTCTCTAAGGATGGTTAGTACTTCTCAAATTGGATAAGTCTTCAATATTTACTTTCTTTGTTTCACAAAATTTAATTGAAATTGCAGCTGTTGCCACGTCATAAAGATCAAGACATTTATGCTGTCCATGTATAAATTCTTTATAATTCTTTATATATATAAACTTAAATTTATTAAATTTTAATTTGTTATTTAGATAAAGTATTTTAATTAATATTATGATTTTTGCCTCTTTCATTTTTCTCCTTTCTTTACTCTTTCAATAATGTTTTTCTTTTTTATCTTTTATCTAATTTTCTTTCTTCAATCATTATTTTTTTTTCATAATCTCATTATGCTCTTTACTGGGTGAAAAGTTAAAGATAATTTGTAATTGATTATATTTTCAAATTCTTGTATACTTTAAAGATTATGTTTTTTTTTTTTTTTTTTGTCATCAATCTTGGTATTATTTGAAAAAAGTATTATTCTCAATTTAGATAAGCTTATATTGAAATTTGGTTATATTTAGATACTTTGTTTTATGTTTCTAAATGTTGAGTAGTTCTCTTACTTGAGGTGGAAGTTTATTTGGAATAAGAAATTTCATGTAAGAACAACTTATCTTTTGATCACAAAATTTTGGCTTTAATGGAGGATGATGTTTTGTTTGGAATTTGTGTGTTTGAAATAGAGTGTTATTTGTGTTTTATTTAATAGATGAATTGGTTTAGAATGTTTTGAACTGAACATCATCAAATGAGAAATAATAGTTTATCAAATTGTCTACTAAATTTTGACAACTTTTTCTTATATTTTAAATAACATCTTCTAAGTAATTTTTCATTTCCTTTTGAATATGGTTTTTGGATAAGTACAGGTAACTCCTATATACAAACAACAAAACAAATGAAAGCAATTGACCAAATGAAGCTAGAAAAGGCATTAATAGTTGCATGAGAAGATCTAGACGAGGAGGAAGAAAAAACAATTGATGAATGTTTGAAGAACTTGGATTCAACAAAAGAAATCTCATAAATGAAGTAGAAGTTGAAAAGTTGGAAGAGAAGGGTAAAGTTGAAGACAGGTAGTGGAGTTAAAGGTATTATTTACCTCCACATTTAAAATACGGAGGACACAAATCAGTGATCAACATTGCTCTAACTTCTTTAGAGGAAGAAAATTTATCTCAATGCTCAAAGCCAGTGAGGGTGCAATATATTGGATCTTATATGATATTCTTATTGTATGAATAAAATTCACATGAAGCAAAATTATAAGATTGTTGCTCAACCTCAAAAGTGATTGAACTCTACAATGAAATAAGTAGTCAATGCATGAATGATCTATCCAATTTGTAACAATGTCTAGGTTAATATGATTCAGGTAGTTTCTAAATGGAGGTATGATTTTTATGAATAATGATAAAAAGAGATGTTACAAGTGAGGGGTGTAAGAGCATTCCATGACACTGTTACAAATCTCCTTATGGTGGGCATTTCAATAGAGAGAGGATTGTCGCAAAATCCTTCAATTCGGCTTTTTTTTTGGCCCAACTCATTCAAGTATGGTCAAATTTATGTTCAACAATGCAACAATTTTCAAACAACAGGTGGAATCTCAGAGAGACATGAAATGCCTCTAACTATCATTTTTGGAGATAGAAGTATTTGAGTATTGTGGAATATTTCTACTTTTGTTATCATATTTAGAAATCATGAATATATAACATCAAATACTATAAGTATTTTGTATAGAGGTGGCAATGGGACGGGGACGAGTTTCGTTATCTATACCCATCTCCATTAAAAAAATATTCCCATCCTCATATTCAAACTCAATAGGTATTAAATTTTTGTTTTATTTCCATCCCCACTAGATAACAGGTATATACTTGTACCCATACCGGTACCCACTTTCGTACTGTTTCAATATTAATTAATTAATTTTTATAAAATAATAAAAAATTACGGTAAAGAAAACATAATATTATCAAATATTCAATATTAAGAGTAAGGTTTTTTCTTTGATATCAAATATTTATAAAGAATTTATATTATAAGTGTATACATTTCAAATTAGAATACCAAATAAAATTTCATCAAAACCAAAACGTCTATTAAATTTGCAAACATTAATGAATTATAGTTGATAAAATTTATTTATTTTTAAACAAATATAAAAGGAAAACAAATATTCAAATTAAAATATATTTTAAATGTCTGTTTACTTTAATTTTTTAAATTCTAATGAATCTTTTATTTTATACACTAATGAAAGTTATAATACATCACCTGATTAAAATAACACAAAAAACAAATATTAACTAATAAAAAAAAATTAACATAGATATTGTATATTTTGAACTTCAATATATGTTGGATGGTGATATAATTCACAGCAATTACACTAAAATTTTATATTATAGTAAATATAATTTATTTATACAATTATAATGAATCTATTTTTTATACACTAATAAAAGTTACAACACTTGATCAAAATAACGCAAAGAACAATTATTAAAATAATAATAATAAAATTTTAACATAGATATTATATCTTTTGAACTTCAATATATTCAATATATGTTGGATGATAATAAAAAAAATCATGAAAATTATATTAAATTTTATATTATAGTAAATAAAAATTATTTATAGAATTATGGTGACAAAATTACAGTATGATAATTAGTTAAAGAAATAAAAAAATAATTATATAAAATATATCAAAATAGTATTTTTTACATTATAAAAAGAAACAACAAATAAAAATATTAAAAATGATCAAATGTGTGTCTTAGAAATAATTTTAGAGACCATTGAATGAATCGCACAAAGGAAAATAAATATATAATTAAGGGTATGATAAAATGAAAAATATTGTGTAGAACAAAAAACAAAAAAAGTTACTCAAGAGTAATAAATGAATACAATACGTGACAAACTTAAGATGAGAGAGAAAAAAAAATCTCAATAAATTATATTAATTTTTATTATGTTTAATTTTTAATTTTATTATTTATTAATATTAAATATTATATTTATACAAAAATAAAAATCAATCTAATTTTTTTTTAAATTAAAAATATTTTAAAAATCTTAGGCCATGACCTCCTACAAATCTTCTAAGATCCGCTTAGGGATGGTAAAAATACTCGTACCTGCGGATATCCGCGGATAAAATCCGCGATGGATAGTTACTACCCGCGGGTATTGGGTAGCGGGTATTTTAATACCCGCTTATAAACAGGTTAGGTACGGGTATCATACTATCCGTACCCGCGGATACCCGTTACCTGCAAAAAATTAAAATTAAAATTTAATTTATATTTTATTAAGTTAAATTTAATTAAAATTAGAAGTAAAAATATATTTTATTATGTCAAATTTAATTATAATTATAATTATAATTATAATTTAATTTAATTTATATTTTATTTTTATAATTTTATATTAAAAAATTTATAAGATACATATTTTTTTAAATATTTTTGGGTATCGAGTATCCACGGGTACCCGCAGGTTTTAAAAATATCCGCGAATATTTTTTAAGCGAATACCCGGCGGGTAAACGGACGGGTAACGGACAAATTTTTTTTGGCGGGTCGGGTTGCAAATAGACACTATCTGTGCCCGACCCGACCCGTTGCCATCCTTAGATCCGCTAGTGCATGTGTATGTTGTATCAAAAGTTGTCTCTTTTACTTTATCACATGTCAAAATCAAAGAAAAAAAATAAAAAGTATCTAAATTTTAATATGTGACCGTTAATATCAATTTTGACAAAAATTATAACACTAACTCCTTTAGAAAAAGAACCCAATTAAATAAAAAATAAAAACTATAAAAGCAAAACAACTAAACAACTAAAAGACCTAATAGAAAAACAAAATTACTAACTAAATCAATGTCAAATGAATGATGTAACATATTCTCATTCTAGTTCTACATTTTTTTAAGATTAGTTGTCACTGTATCGGCTTTTCATTTAATATTTTTTTTAAGAATATATTTTTAACAAATTATTTCAATACACTCCTTTTCATAATTTTGTTTTATTTTTTTATTGTTAGAAAAAGATTGTGTTTCGTATAACTTCTTTTATACTATACATGTGACACGAAATACTCTTGACACCTTAACACTTGTTTTATTTAGAAATCACATAAGACCTTATATGCCATTTATTGCACACTTTACTTTTAGAAATGCATACTAATGATATCAATTTTATATAATTATTAAAATAAAAAGTATTATTAAATTTATAGAAATATGATCATAAATAATTATTTTTAAGATTTTATTGTGGATAGCTTTTTCTTTATCGTGAAAAGTTAATTATGTTTTAGAAATAGCTCCAAAACCTAGAAGTTAAACGGAAAGATTTGTCTACACCAAAAATAGCTAAAGCAAAAGTCTCTTTATGAAGGGTAGACATAAGTTTCACTATATTCTTTCATGTCCTTCAATTAAAAACGTCATACACATTTTTTGCTTATTTTAAATAAGAAATTTGTGCTTTATTTCTATTTTCCTATTCTAAATATTAATTAAATATTTTTTATATTCTTTCATGTCCTTCAATTAAAAACGTCATACACATTTTTTGCTTATTTTAAATAAGAAACTTGTGCTTTATTTCTATTTTCCTATTCTAAATATTAATTAAATATTTTTTATAAAAAATAAAAACATGATATTATTAATGATTCAATGTACAAATGGTACATTTTATTTTCAGTAACAAATATTAAAAAATTTACATAAATATTTAAATAAAGTAAAAGATAATAATTGCATAAATATCAAAATAATTACAAAAAATCATTAAATAATTAAACACAATTAAAATTTTATAACAACTACATAGATATTATTTTTGCAAATATTGAGAGGAAAAATACATTTAAAATTCGAGTGAACTTGATGGATATCATGTGGAATAATTAAGAAAAAAACGAAAAGAATTATTTGAATGAAACAAAACTAATAACTAAAAATAACAACGTGAATAACTTATTTATTACTTAATAAATAAAAGGTATATATTAATAATTTAAATTAAAATTGGATTTGAGATTAAGCATGCATATACATATATGTCTCTGTCTTTATATGAAATTAAAAAAAAAAAACTAAATATTATTTGTAGTTGTACCAATATTTTGTTAATCCTGAAGGCTTTAAAACATATATTTATTGATTGAAAATTTTAATTATATTTTGCTTGTTATCATTATTAGCATTGAAATTGAGCATTGTAAGAAGGTATGACAACACAATTTGGATTGATTACAAATAGTGTCTATTTGCTATCCAACTTCTAAAAGAAATCTAATATGTTATCCCACGTTTATCTATTGCATACCCATTTAAAAGATGTCTCATAGTCTTTTAAAGTTTATGAGTATTTATGTATATCCATGATTATTAAAAAAAAGGAAAAAAAATATGTTTTTGATCTCTCAAGTTTGACCTCAATTTGAAAATGGTCATTGGTCGAAACTTGATCATTGTTTGGACCATGTATTTTCAAAATCATTGTTTTTAATCCCTATTTTTGGACGACGTTAAAAATAACAAACGGCGTGCCATGTGTTATTTAATTTTTTTTATAAAAGAAAAACTAGCGTCGATCTAGACGCTTTTCACAAAAACGGGATAAAATATGTTTTTAATCCTTGAAGTTTAAACTTAATTTGAAAATGGTCCCTAGTTGAAACTTGGTCACTTTTTGATTTCTATACATGCAAAATCATTGTTAAAATATAATAATAATACTACGATTAATAATAATAACATTATATAATAATAATAATATTATTATTATTATATAATTGTTAATAATAATTGTCATATATTAATAACAAGTAATAATATTAATATATCAATAATAATATTAATAATACTATTAATAATTATATATCAGTACTATAATTATATTTTAATGATATTAATATTATTATTATTATATAATCTTATTAGTTACCAATATTACTAATATTTAAAAAATATTAATAATAATATTAATTATTATTAATATTATTAATTATTATATATTATTAATAGTAATATTATTAATATTATTACTGATATATTATTATTATTATATAATTAATATTAATAATAGTTATAACATTAATATTTATTTTAATATTATTAATAATTATATTAATAATTATTATTATTATTATTATTGTTATTATTATATAATAATAATACTATTAATAATTATATATTATTATTATATAATAAAATAATAATATTATTATTATATAATTATTGTTCAATGTGCAGGGACTAAACAATGACAAAGTTTCAACTTAACAAAATTTGGGTCAAACAAGAAAGACCAAAAACATATTTTTCCAAAAAAAAAAAGTATTTTATAAATTTTTAAAATAAAATTACAACAAAATATAATATAATATAATATAATATAAATTTAATCTATTAAAATATAAATTAAATGTTAATTTTAATTAAATTTAACTTAACAAAATATAAATTAATTTTATTTTTTATTTTTTTACGTGTATCGAACATATGCAGGTACAAAAGATAATATGATATCCGCACCCAATTTGTTTATAAACGGATATTAAAATACTTGTTACTCGTTACCTGCAAATAACAACTATCTACTGAGGATTTTATGTACAAATACCCGTGAATTTAGGTATTTTTGTCATCTAATTATAAGAGGATAAAGAAGAAATTTCATAATTATTTGTTGTGGGGAAATATAACACAAATTGAAATAAATATTTATGAAAGATGAAAATTTTAAAATTGTAAAGCTTAGAAATATTCTAATTTGTAATTTCATGGAGTATATGAGCACCATTTCCTTTGCTTTTGATCTGCTGAAGAAAGATAACTAGACACATGCAGAAGAAAAAATGAACATCTATTAATATCCACTTAAGAATGAAAGTTATATTCTTTTCTTTATCCCTTCAAAATGCTTTGAATGTTAGTGCTCCTCTCATCTAGGAAAGTAAAAAAGTAAGATTCTTGGAGTTCCCTAAATTCTTTCCTAAAAATCTAGGTTTTAGTAATTCCTTACTTAAATCTAACGCCATAATAAGAATGTCACAAACTATAACTTGTAAACAAATCTAGTGTGAGCATTCCACACAAGAAAAGTAAAACAAATCTAATGTAGGCAAACATTATGTTCTTTCAAAAATGTTTTTTTTTTCTTATCTATACTATATATTAAAACAGTGGTGTTATCGACCTCACGATAAGTGTCAATGTTTCAATCTCAAGACCATCTCCAATGGAGGGTTTAAAAGACCGATGGTTCGCATGTAGAACCTCGTTATCGGTCAAACGATGGATGTCAATGTTTTGATATAAAGTTTGATGATAGAATCGTTATTAATCATCAGACATCCAAAGTACTGTCTGCTTTGGAGTGTGTGTTTTGTCCCAATTTTATTTTTGAAAAACGTCTAAGATAATAGAAAGAGGAATGAATATTTAAATCATCTTAGATTTCGACTCCTAAACGATGTACAATTATTGAACGTGATAGGATCAACTCTGAAATGTAATTTAGGTACACCAATAATTTTGGAGAAAAGAATCATTGTGCTAATAGAATAGCTTAAATTCATCAACGCCATCCAAAATTTTACTTAATATTTTTTCATAATAAATACCGATTACTTACGTTTAGAATAGTTTAATTTTTTTTATTGTTTTATATGCGTTAGGTTCACCCCTCCTCCTATATTTTATGTTTTCTCTTTTAAAAAACTTATCTAGGTGAAGACGTCAAGCCTAACATGATATATATATATATATATATATATATATATATATATATAAAGAATGAGACCAACATAGTCTAACATTTTGTCAATTTCAAAGTTTGCAAGTTTATATACACAATTATTTGGTTCACAGAAAAGTGAGTAACTTTAAGTTTCATAATATTACAATTCTTCATGTATCTACATCTCTCAGTAGTCAAAATAACACTCATAATTTTACCGTATAAAGAATTTTGAATTTTCATATAAAAAGTGAAAATAATTGATAAAATTATATTGAAAAAGAGGTAATTTATATATTGATAAAGTTAGTGTTCTACAGTTCTCAAAAGTTTTTCATGTGATCTTGTATTATTTATCTTTTTTGCTTTCTGATTGTAAGATTGGGTAGGGTTTCCGAGTTGATTATGTGATAGGGTTTCACATTCACTAGTCTAAGGTCTTGTAGGGTTTTAGATCCTAGTTCTTAATTACGTGTTTTCTTTCTTATTTTTTAATAGATCTATAAAAATACCTGAAAAATTAGTGGATAAGTCAATCTTTGAACAAGAAACCGAAACAAAAAACAACTACAAGCCCATCACTTTGGTGTAAACATTTTCTGAACAAAACAACAATAAACTTATGACCTGCCTATTTTTAAAATAACTATTATAATTTCTTTTTAAAAATTCATTCATTTGCATGTTTATACCAACTTTGAAACAAATATAAGGAACGTGGTTTATATTTGATTTGATTGATTTTCAGTTGATTTAGAAATATAAATAACAAGAAAAAAAAATATAAAATGTATTCACAGTAATTCATTATTGATATCATTGAAGTTATTAAAATTGAAAAAAATACATCATAACTGTAACATGAAGGAATAAGTTGTTTAAAACATTATATTTGAAAAATACATCACAGTTCTACTATTTTATGAAGGAAGAGATTCACTCAATATCAATTTCTTGATAAAAGTTTTTTTCCTACGGCGTCAGCTTCCTGCAAATTCAAAGAGGAAAAATTTAAATAAGAAAAACTTAGAGTCACCATATACTTAAACATGTTGTATAATTATTACATTATAATATTTAAATATTTGTGTACAATAGAAATATTTAGTACCTGGATTGTCATGCATATACAATATGGTGTTGTTCAAGCTTCCAAACCAGATTTTTTTAACAAATGTTATATAAATTGATCTTAAAAGTGATGTGACGAGTATGTCTCTTGAAAATGATTTCATTTTTGGAAGATTACTCATCCTCACTATTTTCAACTCAGGCAAAGATAATGTTGAACTTTGGTTGTCAAAACAAGACAACATTGGAAGATCCTTCATTACAAGACATTCTAGTTTGGGAAAAATGATGGACACATTTTCATCTTCAGATATATCACTAGATATGACCTCTTCCATTTTATCACATTTGCACAGTCTGAGTATTTTGAGTTTCCCAAGATTTTTTACTGAAGAAAGTGAGAATAAACTTTTGAGGTTGTCACATTGGAAAATGTAAATTGACACCAAATTTGAGAAAAATGAAACTTGAGGTTCCTTGTTCCAAACATACTTCAATTTGATTAGATTAATCAATGCTAACACCTCGAGTTGAGGAAGTATTTCATGAATTTTATGATCAAGATTGTCACCTTCAAAATCAAATACCTCTGTCAATAATTCACATTTGCTCAAAGTTAATTTTCTCAAATTCTTGAATCTCATGATCATGCTTGAGGAGATAGCACTCAACAATTTGTTGTTGTTGGCCAAAATTAGATTTTCCAGTTCAGAAAATGATTTGGACGGATAATTCCAGTGCCAAAGCTTCTCTACATTCATATTGATCACATAAAGTATCTTCAATTTTTCCACCAACAACTGCAAGAAACAAGTGGTAATTTCAGCTTGTAGGCCTATGCATGAATTCAAAACTAAGTAGAATGATAGTTTTTCATAATACCATGTTATGCAGTTATATTATTGAATTCCATACTTTTATTCCATCATCAATACAATAAGTAATTAAAATAAATACTAGTTACCAATATCAAATGACAAGAAAGAAAACATGTGATTTCCATGCAAAATACACTTGATAAATAGTTTGTAATGGAA
>Ga0214545_1008798_pt1 | contig 15820 bp, 19 predicted proteins | sample CNSS4metaG_FD_160064 | JGI IMG/M metagenome (GOLD analysis project Ga0214545, IMG submission 160064) | Root nodule microbial communities from cowpea collected in UCLA plant growth center, Los Angeles, California, USA - CNSS4 | ecosystem: Host-associated > Plants > Roots > Nodule | place: USA... | reverse complement strand
TTGTCTGAGTCCGAGCGCTTCCGCAATCAGGACCGGGCCGGCCGACCGCAGGCGGATCACCAACAGGGCGTGGCTACGCGGGCGGCATGCCGATCGAAGCCGCTGGGGCCGCGGCCCTGGCACTAGGCGCGCTCCCCGCCTTGTTCCTTCGTCGCGATACTCGAGGCGAGGAGGTCTCCTATAACGATCGACGTCTGAATGCCCGGCGAGATGCGCGAAAACGCAGTATTCAATCCACCTGAGCCATTGCCCTGAAAGCGAGATTGCGATTCAAGTGAGCAGGCGAACTTCTACAATCTCTGCCAACCACGAATGTTTCCCATTCTGTTCCGTAACGCATTTGTTTCTTTGCGGGGTGTTGGGGTGGGTACGTGGGCGGCGTGGAATGCCACCTCGAAATGATTGAGCCGATTTCGCCACACTCTCGGGGGCGGATGCTGTTGCGGCATATTGCTCAGGCAAGGAGCAATTCCGTCGCGGGGCCGCTCGGCCTAGTCCAGACTTCTTGCATCATCGTGTTTGAAGAGTTCGGTCAACGTCGAATCTGACCCCGTGGAATCAAGCTGCGTTTTGACGACTAAAGCGGCATGGCTTTAGTCTGAATCGATTTGAGATTCCCAAATCAGTGTGTTTCTGATTCACCATGCTGGCTGGATGGAGGCCAGCATGGGATGGGCAAGCCGTACTCTCTGGATCTTCGCAAGCGCGTAGTGGCGGCAATCGAGGGCGGGATGTCCCGCAATCAGGCGGCCAAGCAGTTTGGGGTGGCGATCAGCACGGCCATCGGTTGGATGAAGCGGATCGATGAGACCGGCAGCGTTGAGCCTGGCCAGATGGGTGGTCACAAGCCGAAGGCGGTTTCGGGCGACCACGCAATCTGGCTGTCGCGGCGGATCAAGGACGGCGATTTCACGATACGCGGTCTCGTTGCCGAGCTCGCCCGTCGCGGCCTGAGGGTCGATTACCACTCGGTGTGGGACTTTGTGCATGCCGAGAAGCTCAGCTTCAAAAAAAAGCGTGGCGGCTGGCGAGCGTGATCGTCCCGCAGTGGCGCGGCGGTGAGCCCAGTGGACAAAATATCAAGGTCGCGTCGAAGCTGAGCGGCTGGTCTTTACCGACGAGACCTGGACCAGGACCGATATGGCCCCCTTGCGGGGATGAGCGCCGCGCGGACACAGACTTCACGCCAAGGTTCCTCACGGCCGCTGGAAACCATGACCTTCTGGCGGCCCTGCGCCATGACCGAATCGATGCGCCATGGTTCATCGAGGGGCCGATCGATGGCGTGAGCTTTGCCACCTATGTCGAGAAGGTTCTTCTGCCCGTCCTTCGACCCGGCGATATCGTCATCTTGGACAACCTCGGCAGCCACAGGAGCAAGGCAGTTCGCCAGCTCATCCGCTCGGTCGGCGCCAAGCTCTTCTTCCTGCCAAAATACTCGCCCGATCTGACCCGGTTGAACAGGTCTCTGCCAAGTTCAAGCACCTCGTCCGCAAAGCTGCCGCGCGAACCGTCGACGCAGTCTGCGCCGCTATCGGCCACGCACCCGATGCCTTCACTTCTGAGGAATGTGCCAACTACCTAAACAATTCAGGCTATCGGACGTAATGCCATCACGTAGCTCGGCGCGTGCAATGGCAACCCAGAAAACCCGCGTCTCCGGTGGACGCCGACGAACGCCTCCGGCATTATCGTGGGGGCGATCACACTTAGCTACGAACACTCGAGCGCTGGTTTCTGATGCCCAGGCCTTCCAATCAAGTTTCACGAACGGCGCGGTCGAGGGAGAGAATAGCGAGCGATCGTTGAATGGCTCAGGCTCAATCTTTTGAACTCACGTCACTCAAGCAGCTTACAACCGTAGCACCAACTCTGATCGTGTGTTTGCTGTCAGTCTAATCGCTCAACCGGGAGAATGAAAAGACCCCCGGCGGGCATGCCGGAGGCCTTCTTGGAGGTAAACTAAGTTGATACAGCCGCTTTCTTCTCCTTCCGCTAGTTAGGTGATCGAGGATTTACCAGACACGCTGAGCACGAAGCACCAGCGCCAAATTATTCTGATCCTTCAGCTCGTACGTCGCACCCGGCTTGGCAATGGATGCCTGCGCCGGCAGAGCTACCGTACTTCCACTCGCATATTTCTGGTCGAGCATCGTGTAGGCGAGCTCGGCCGAGAAGGTGAGATTCTTGACCGGAGTCCAACCCGTCCTCGTGCCAATAACCGCATAGTTGAAGTCCGGATTGCAGCCGGCAAGACCGGTCGAGAGCGCGAGGTTTGCAACGAATGCGCCGCAGATTTGGGACTTCGCCGTACCATTGTATCGCGCAGCTGACCAAGCGCCGTAGATGCTCGTGGCCCAACGCGGATCCCAGTTGTGGGTGAAGGCACCCTGGAAACCGTAGGTCGTAGTTAATTGCTGGCTCGAGCCCGCCACAAACACTGAGTCCGATACGCCGGCGAGGCCTACGCTCTGGTAAGCCCCCGCTAGGCCGGTGCTTCCATACATCGCGTAGCTGGGCGCTGTCGTATAATCGTGAAAATTGTAGCGGCTCGCGCCATTCGTGTACACAGCTGACATGTTGATCGTGTCGGCCGCCCCCGTCGGGATGTTCTTGATCGACAACGCCAGCTGACCAGCCCAACCCCACTTATCGTCCGGATGGCCGGTGATTTCCGTGCCGCCATAATAGGCGGCATGATTGTCATGCGCCGCAACGGATGCCTTGAAGTAGCCCCAAGCCTGATCAGCGGTAACCGAGGCAATGAGGTCCGGAACTCGCGCTCCACCAAAGTCATTGGCTCCGTACGCACCTACGGAATTGCCCGCAGGCGTCGCCGCGCTCACATTCCAGAGAGCTGTTTGGTTGCGGGCGACTTGATCCTCTGCGGCGATCGCGGCCGTGATACCTTGGCCGAAATCAAACGTATAGGAGAACTGGTTGACGGGATCCCAGCTTCCAGCACCTGGCAGTTCGTACGCATTCCCCGGATACTCCGCCCACGGCGTGCTGAACTGCGAGCTCGCCCTACCGAACGTGAAGCCAGCGAACTGCATGAACGCACTGTAGAGACCGGGCGTACCCTGCGCGACCTGAGAACCGATCGCTGTGGTGTACGCCGATCCGCCAGTGCCGGTACCGCTATAGGAGCCAGACGTGAAGGTCCAAGCCCCTTCAAAATAAGTACGAAGCAGGCCGTACTCGGTCGCGGTACGAGTGTCGATCGAGAGACCTTGGCGAGAGCGCGTCCCGTAGTAATCACTCAGGCGATTGACTGCGCCACCCACGCCAGTGTCTGCACCGGCGAAATGATAGCTGGTATTCAGCGTAACCTCAGCACGAAGATAGCCACCGAGCTTGATGCAAGTGTCAGTGCCAGGGATGTAATAGAACCCGGCGCCGTAGAGAGAGCAGACCTTGACGTATTCGACTGCTTTAGCTTTGACCGGGAGATCAGCCGCGTGCGCCCCCCCCGAGGCGATTAGAGCCGCCGCCGTACCAAGAAAAAGGCGCTTCGCCATCTTCATAAAAAACCTCCAAACGTTTCATCTCAGGTGGCCGCTCACCCCAGAGGCCAGCCGCCTTCCCCAGCAATCATTCTCGACCGACAGGGCCTTTCCTCGAACGCCACCCGACAGTTTGAACTGGTGACGTCGCGGTGCGGACCATTCCGCCGCTCGCCTGATGAAGTTCGCAGATTGCGTTACTTAGTGGTGTGAAAACTTGGTACGAAACGAACGCATGCGCGCACGCAGCTGGCCGGCGTGTTCTAACAGCGTCACAATTGTACGATCCGTACTATTCGAGCACATATGACGTACGTATCCTGCGTCACCGTTTGTCTGGCGCGAGTCATCTCCGCAGCTCGAGACAACGAGAGTGTTCGCGGACGAGTGAACAAGCACGAGGACTCGTTGCCAGGGGCAACCTCTTTCTTAAGGCACTAGTTAGCGCTCCCTGAATGGAAGTGCGGCTAGGTCGCTGCAACGGCGCCGCGATACGGCGTTTCGCGCTCATTGCTGCTGCGATCGCAACGGTCGTTTCGGCCTGAGCCGAAGGATGTCGCCCGACGCAGCTTCGTACTGGTGATGGTTGTCGCGGAATCAGGAGCCGACGCCTTTCCGGCAGTGCCGGTAAGCAGCGGCGGGTCGATCGAGATCGAGTTTGCCGCCGGTGCTCGGATGCGGATAACGCGTTCAGTCGATGCGGCGACCCTGAAGGTCGCTGTGGCGGCGCAGGCAGTTGGACACCTACGGTGATCCCCATTGCATCGGGCGTGCGGGGTGTGGATTGCGACCGGTCACACCGATATGCGTTGCGGCATGAACTCGCTGGCCTTGCTGGTGCAGGAAGCGTTTACGCGAGACCCGCACGGCGGCAACCTCGGCGCGGCACCCTATGTGTTCCGAGGCAGAGTAGCAAGCTGATCAAGATCCGTTGGCACGATGGATTGAAGAATGTCGCTTTATTCCAAGCGGCTCTAGCGCGGCCGCTTCCTGGGGCCGTCGTCGGCTGATGGCGTGGTGGCAATTAGACCAGCCCCAAGGGCGGCCCGATCATCGAGGCCGCGTGCCGATAGGCGGGGATGTTTCCGTCCCCGCCCTTTACACAGACCCGGACGAGCGGATTACCCGCATCCGGTTCTTCACGCGTAAGCTTGGCTCACGACACGGCATATTGGCGGACGATCTTGGCTGGCGGCAGCGGATGTCGCGCGAGCATGGCCCGGAAGCGCGACCACGGCAGATTGCTGTGGCGGCCACGCCGTGCGAACCATTTCTTCTAGATCCGCGTGAGCTGGCGGTGGTACGATCTGATCCGTCGGCCGTTCCCGGAGATGCCGTAGTAGGCGCAGTCCCCCCGGATCACCCGTGACAGATGGGCGTGCTGTTCCCGGAACGGACGATGCAGGTTGAGCCGACACCATTCCGTCAAAGCCAGCGCGCGGGCATAACGGTCATTTGCCGTTGTCTGTCGGACGACATTCTTACCCTTCCGCGATTGCCCCCACACATGGGTGAAACCAAGGAAGTTGAATGTGGTCCCGCCGTCGCGGGATGACGCCCACCCGGGCGTTTCAACCGGAAGTCTACGAAGCGGGTCTTGGTCGGACGGAGCTGAAGCCCATACCGACCGAGCCGCTTGCCCAGCCCATTCAGCAATCGCTTGCTGGACAGATGGTCCTCGAAGGCGATCACCGCGTCATCAGCGTATCGGACCAGTTGGCATCGTCCCTTGAGCCGCGGTGCGCCATCTGCTCGAACCATTCATCCAGCACATAGTGCAGGTAGATGTTTGCAAGCAGTGGCGAGATCACGCCGCCTTGGGGCGTTCCGCCAGTCGTGCGGCGTAGGACGCCCTTTTCGAGCACCCCCGCCTTCAGCCATTTATCAATCATCCTCCGAACGATGCCGTCCGTGACTCGCTGGTCGAGGAATCGGCGCAAGTGCGCATGGTCGATGTTGTCGAAGTATTTCGAGGTATCGACGTCCACCACCCAGCGCAGCCCATGCTCCATGAACCCATTACGTAGCGCGTGCAGGGCCTCATGGGCGGACCGTCGCGCTCGGAAGCCATACGAGCACGGCAAGAAGTCCGCCTCGTAGATCGGCTCCAGCAGCAGGAGAATGGCCCGCTGCGCCACCTTGTCTTCCAATGTCGGGATGCCGAGTGGCCGTTTGGTGCCATCTGCTTTCGGGATGTAGTGCCGTCGCACCGGCGGCGCGATGTATCGGCCGGATTTGATGCGCGCCAGGAGATCATCAAGATCGACCTCCAGGTTCGCCTCATAATCGGTCGCGGTCATGCCGGGCGCGCCATCCTTGAGCGTCAGGCGATAGGCTTCGAGCATCCATTCACGGTCGATCAGGTGATGCAGCGAGGTCGGCGCCCGCTCGCTATGCTTCCTCGCCAGATCGGCTATCCATTGTCGTTTCGTGGACAGGTTTGCGGGACTCAGCGGTCCCTCCCGTGTTTCTCGTCAATGGGTCTTAACGCGTGGCGACTCCCTTCCCTTCACCGGCTCCCGGTGAGCCCACTTCCCCGCCTTCCTCGGTACTACGAAGCCATTACGACTTCCCGCCGCACATGTCCGTCAGCTTATGTCTTCGCCTCGGGATTCCACATGCCTGGTATTTCGTGTTCGCGTGCGCGCTCCCAATGCTCGCCAAGTCGTTCATTAGGCCTGGAACGTTGCTAAGGCCAGTGCTCCGCGCCGGCTTTCCATGTGGGCACAAACGGGACCTCTCAGGTTTCCTGGTGACCCATCCTGTACCTTTGCCCTGCTCAGAGATCCCGGCCGAACCGATAAGCCTGGCCATAGCGGCTTTCCCAGTGTTGCCCCGGACCCAACACGTCGAAGGCTTCAGCACGACCATGATTTCGAGGCTAGCCATTTGATCTGGCAAGGCTCGGTAAGGCGCCGATCGCGGCCGAAGCAGTCAAGCGCATCGACGTTCTGTTCGCCATCGAGCGCGAGATCAACGGCCTTGCTCCTGAGCTGCGCCTGCGTGTGCGCCAGGAGCGTAGCCGCCCCTTGGTACGTGAGTTGGAAGTGTGGCTCCGCGAGCAGCGCGCCAAGCTCTCCAGGAACAACGACACGACCAAGGCAATCAATTACTGTCAGCCGCTGGGGCGAATTTACACGCTTCCTTGATGACGGACGGCTCTGCATGTCGACGGATGGTGTTGAGAAGCTCTCTCGTCAGTTCATGACAACTTTTTTTGGCTTCTCCTTCCAGGCCGCCACCATCCGCTCGTAGGCCTGCTCGACGCGTGCGACGTAGCCAGCTTCCCGCTCGCGGAGTTCCTTGATCCAGTAGTCCCGACCCGGGCCAGCCTGCCATAGGCACGGGGCGCTCCAGCCTTGAGTGCCACCTTCCGGAGTTTCATTGCTGTAAACGCTGGGCGCGCGTAAGCATAATCTTTCCCGGTCGTCAGGATGTGCCAGATCATCACTGCGAGCTTACGCGCCGTTGCGACGGCCGCGACTCCAGGCCCATGCTTCCTCTGAATGCGGTTGAAGAAGGCCCGCAGCGGCCCTGGCGCCGTCTTGGCTGACCAGGCCGCTTCAACCAGCATCTTGCGGGCGTCACGATTACCCTGTTTCGAGATGCGACCATGTCTTGCCGGGCGCTCTCCCGATTGTCGAATCCGAGGGGTCAAACCGAAATAGCTGCTCAGCTTATCCGGTGACGGGAAGCGTGCGATGTCGCCAATCGAAGCCAGCACAGTCGAAGCAACGACCGAACTCACGCCGGGAATCGTCATCAGCTTGAGGGACCGTGGATCATCCAGAGCCTCTTGCGCCACGACTTTGTCGATCTCCAACAGCTGTTTTGTCACGCGTTCGAGTTCCGCGATCAGACGCTGGAGCAGCGCATACTCTTCCGGTGGAAGCGGCAGACTCTCGAGCCAACGTTGCCCGGACTTGCCGAAGAGGTGGCCTTTGTAGGGCGGTATGAGATTGGCATGTAGGATTGCCTTCATGCGTCCCTTAATTCTGACGATCTGCGCCAAGACGCCAGCGCGCTCCGCCATCTGGCGCCGGCGGCCGTAGGTATTCTCGTCGGCAACCCAGACCTCAGGCAAAAAACCGGCAGCATGCAACTTTGCCAGGGTTTCAGCATCGATCTTATCCGTTTTGATTCGCGCATAGGCGATCGCTCGAACAAGCCTCGGGTTGGCGACTGCGACGCGCTTAACATGCGGGCGCAGAAGACGTTCGACCGCCGCGCTGTTGCCCGTCACCTCGATGACCACTTCATCCTCTCGGCTGAGTGTTTTGGCGAACGCGACAAGTCTATCGTGGACAAGATCTACGCGGAGTTGTCGGGTTATCAAACCGTCCTCCAGAATAGCGACCTGGGCGAAGGATCGGTGGATGTCCATGCCGACGATTCTCATGCTTGGTTCTCCTTTGTTTCGGAGCCAGTGGCTTGCACGACATCTACGGATCCGCGCTCACAGCGCAGCCGGGCAAGTCGTAGGGGGCGGCCAAGTAACAACGCGAGCTCGCAGCTCATGGACAGGACGGCCTGCCACCGTTTCATGCTCCAGACGCCCCTATCCCGGCCTTGGTAAGCTAACCCGGAAACGAGGCGTCGACAGCATCATGCCCTTTAACAATGCCGCCGAAAGGGGCTTGCGAGGCATCGCTCTTCGACGGAAGTCCTGGCTGTTCTGCGGCTCTGATCGCGGAGGGCGGCGAGCCGCAGCGATGTACAGCCTTATCGTCACCGCAAAGATGAACGGCATCGACCCGCAGGCGTGGCTTACGGATATCCTTGCCCGCATCGCCGCCCATCCGGCTCATCGGCTGGACGAAGTTCTGCCCTGGAATTGGACGCCAGCGTCAGCGATCTCCGCTCGAGCGGCATGACCACCCACGTCAACAGAGTCCGTCACGTCACCACCATCACCAAGGTCGCGAGGGACCTCGGCGAAGACGAAGATTGGCTGCGAGATGTAGCCAACGAAATGGAGATCGAGGACGGAGCCATCTGGGTCTTTGGCGTTGGCGAAGACTGACTTTGGCATCGAACGCCTCATCGAGCTCACCCAAGTCTATAAAGACAATCCCGAGTTGCTCAAACGCTGGTCGACCGAATAATCTGCTCAAGCCCGCGGCCTACGCCGGATGCTTACGGCGCATCTGTTCTTCCAGCTGGTCAGCCGCCGCTACTATCCGCCGCGACGAGCGGCCCCATCCAGTCGCCCGCCGCTGACCGCCCTTCGGTCGGCTCCGCCTCCCTCGGGCCCGTCAGCGGCGGAGCCAACCTTCAACCGACATCATTAACCCGAGGGTGGGGGCAGTTCTTCATGACGCAAAGGGGCAGTTCCGTTTTACAGCCGGCAGTCCGGCTCGGCTCGTGGAAGCTGAAGTTGTCGAAGCTTCAGCACCCCATGAGAGGCACCGGATAGACATTCATGTGAATGCCCGGCTTGGCCGCGAGGTCGAGAGCGCATTGTGCGGCTGGTGCAGAGCGGCCAGAAGCCGCCGCAGAACCCGGCTGCCCGCGGCGGCTCGGGAGTGGATCGATCGATATCGCTAAGGCATGGCGGGACTGAAGGATGGCTCCTCGTCGGCCGTATCAGCCGCCTTGAACTCCTCGGAGGACGGAGTCCCACACATTGCTCGCTAGCTCAGTGTTGGCCATACCGCTCAGAATCCATAGCTGGGCCATACTACCTATAGCTTGGCAGAATGTCGCCGACTATCGCCAGCTGTTATATATTCGCTCAGTCGCGCCCAACTTTGGTCTCACCCACTACGTTCGGCCGGCGATCACAACTCTAAGAGAAGCTCGTTTCTGTCGTTTCGGTCAACAAGGCTTCGCAGCTCCTCGCCAGTTAGCCAATTGATCCAGTTGTCCTCCACAATATTCTCGTCCACCAGCTGTAAGATCGCGCCTCCGGGCTCATAGTGCGAATATCCATATTTAGTTACAATAGCCTTATGCAGTAGCTGGCCCGGCATTAGCCCGCAAACAAAATCGGGAGCCCACATAGCAAAGATTGCGCCGCGCGCTATTCCTTGCATTATTCCAGGCATTCCCTGTCGTCTTAAGTCTCTGCGCACCCAAAGATCCCCGTGATAGGCCACTTTCCCCGTCATCTTCCTTGCGCTTGGCGCTGTGCAAGTACAATGATCCTGCGGATGTGCATGTACGCTTGGATCGGCGTAAAATACCCTCAGGGATTCAAGATGTTCTGCAAAGTTGCTATGCGGAATGTCATACAGTCGAGCAGCTTGTACAACCGCGACATCTTTGTTCTTGTCGAGGCCCACGATCCAAAATCCCTCGCCCGATTTGATGGGCGAGCGATCTGGTCGGAAACTTGGACATGTGGGGTTCTTTGTTGGAGTAACCCTGGTTATTGAGACATACTTGTTAAAATCAAATCCTATGGAAAGCTTGATACCTTTTTCAGCCGCGGCGTCGTCATGTATTTGGAGAAAACGCGACACGTGCAGCGGATTAACCAAGCGTTTCATTGCTGCCCCTTGTCTTACCGTGATGAGCTGCGTCATAGGCTGCACCGCGTCCATGCTGCACCTTTCTCATCGTGATGAGCTGTCTCATGATTGCTCCAGAAGTACATTACAAAAGATGATCGAGACACTACCTACTCTGGTTGGCGGCTTTAACTTCATCAGCATTCTGGCTGGTCAATGCATCGCCATCAAGATCGCGTGCATAGTCTGGGCATTGATGGCAAGAGGCGCAACGTATCGAGCTCCGGCTATCGCGGGCTAGATGTTTAGTCCCGGGCTTTCATGGTGCATCCTTATCGCACGATTCGAAGGAAGCGCTATGGGACAAAGACTAGCAACATTGTCCCGTTCACCGTGGCAAGAAATGTCTCGACTTCGAATCGCGCCGGAAATTGCCGTCCGGCGACGGCGCGCTCGGCTTCGGAAGGCGCTCGACGAGGTCTTTCCCGGCAAACGGCACCAGCGATGTTGGTACACAAAAAGGTCAACGTCCTGGACAAGGTCCCGCTCTCGGTGCAGGGCACCATGAGGGAAGGATCTGCGCGCGGTCTATTGGGTGCCGAGCCGGTTGAGCATCGTCATCCACAAGACCCGCCAACTCAGGATGCAAAAGAGCGAGATCAGGTTAGCCAGACGCTGGGCGGTCCTAAGCTTCGACTCCTCAGCTTTGCAGCCCGATTTGAGGATCTTGTGGAACACCTCGATCTTCCATCTCAAACCATACCATTCGAGCTTCTCAATGACGTCGGTGCGGGAACCAATTGCGAAACCTGATCTCAAGAACGGCTTGGTCGGGATCGCCGTTGCTGTGTCTGACTTCGAACGATGGAGCCCTTTGACGGCGATCTCGTCCATTTCGTCCGCGATGGTGTGATCCCCGTCCCCAGCCAAGCGGTCGACGCAGGTCCTGATCAGGAAATGGGTTCCGATCTCCTGTGCGGCGCAGAAGAGTTCGCAGATGTCACTCTCGCGATCACCAATATGGATGCATCGTCCCGGATGATCCAAGAGTTGCGTAGAGTGCTTCAGATTTTCCAACCACCGGACGCTTTCCTTTTTTCCGATGGGAATCCGGGTGGATTGATCTTCTTTTTAAGCGCTGCCGTCCCCTTGAATCTCTTCCGGGTCCAGAATTTAACGGCCGCCAATCCCAGCTGCACCCCCTCGATTGTAACCGCGAGGCTCGAATGCATCAGGATGCCGCAAACCGTGTGCGATCTTGAGGCGACCAGCCTTATCCCGTCCACTGTTATGCTCTTGGTGATGCCGATCGCTTCTGACTTCTCACGTTGATAGCTGAACTCGGTTGTATCGTGCAGCACAAGAACGAGATCTTCAGTGGCGGCGGCACGATCACGTGTCGATTGGAAATGGCCGGCCAGAATGTCCGCTTCGCTGACCCGGTCGTTAGAGAAGAAGCGGTAGGCGGCCTTGGTATTCGCCCAATCCTGGCAGACAAGCGGAATGCTTTGTCCCTTGGCGCTTCCAATCTGCGTGAGCAGTTTGCGGAATCTGTCGCTTAGCCGCGCGTCCCTAAACTCGCATCCACTACTCTCTCGATCAATGCGACATTCCCCGTCCAAGGACCGCAAACAGCCTTTTGTCGATCGATCCCTTAATGTCAGCCCCATAGAGCACCCCCTCGCGAATCAGGTGCTCAGCAAGGAATCACAAGTGATTCTTTCGATTCAAGATTTCGCCGATCAGCGGATCAGCTCGAGTAGTCAAAGTTATGGGTAATTGAAAGCTACGCCGGATGCTTACGTTCGGTCGTCACCCGACGCCAAAAATACTCCTGCCGCGCGCATGCGAGGACGGTGTCACCGGCGTCTTGACCAGGATCGTCGACCGTCATCCTAACCGCGACATCGACCAGCTATTGCCCTGCGCCTACCGCACTCAATCCTTCAAAGCCGTGGCCTGAGAACGACGCTTACCGGCCACCGAAACGCCGGCCTCGTGCCCCTCAAAATCCTCTTCCGAAAAGCGGCTGCGCTCATGGTCTGGTCCTTGTTCTTGGGCCAGAGCGAACTTCAAACTGGATTAAGGCGGGAGGGCAAGGTCATGAGCGTCGCACGCCGATGTACTGGCTCGGCCGGCAAGATCAAAAATTGCCAGATGGAGTGTTCGCTGTGTGTCGCGACATGGCCATGCCTTCCTCGAGCGGGCGCTCTACCTGCCAAAAGAATGGAAGGATAATCAAGATTACGTCTGTCCAAAACATCAAGATCAATGCGCCTTGAAACGAGCAATGATTAACTTCGCAACGTGGTCCGAGCGGTCCACCCCAGAAACTAGTTTCGCATCGTATAGTCCCCCGGGGAAATCAAGATCGAACTCAATAATATGGGGATATGCCATATCTATCGCACCGAAGTTGATCCCATGTGCCATCAGCTTTTGGCCAATCAACTCAGCAAGCTTAATTTCGTTAGAATTCAGTTCGACTGGAATTGCCTTTCCTCCTTGTGTTATATTTGATCTGTGATCATTTGGATGGCCTTGCCGACCGTGCCAAGCAACAACCTTCCCGCAAGTAATAATGATTCGCTTTTCGCCGTGGGCGACCTCCGGGACAAACGTCTGAAGAATTGCATACTCTGCTTTGAAGCCACCTAACCCGCCGTAATCCATGCCCCTTTGTGCGACAGTGTTTCCGGTAAGGCATTGGAGAATTGTTCGAACGTTTCGCCCGTTCTGAGGAAGTAGGAAGACGTTTTGCCCGCAGCCGGAACTTGGCGGCTTGGCCACCCACAACTGATCTCGCGCTTGCTGATAGCGGTCCCAGAGCGACGAGAAATCATTCGATATGTATGAAAATGCTCGGTTCTCTTTCGGGACGAGATAGCCCATTGCATGTTTGCTATTTAGAAACACCAGCCCTTCGATACTGTTAACGAAGGGTGTCTGTCGCGACGCTAACCAAAGCATTCGCCAGACGTCGCGGCACACGCGAGCCTGAGGCGCACCCAGGACCCAGATCAGTTGGCATTCGTCAAGAAAATATGTTTCTCGACTCCCAGGTGCCACGGACCCGGGAGAGTACGGCTCTGCGTTATCCTGTATGAGCACTCCGCGTGTGAAATAGCGGTAGTCATCTGCGGCAATAGCATTGATTTCTCCGAGAATTACTTGCCAGCCGAAACGGCGGAACGCGCTGCTAAGAGCTGCATCATTTTCGCCTAAGTAATCGAGGCTGTTTATAAGCATGAGCAATCTCATTATATCCTCCTAGATAGACGGTTAATCGGCGATTTCGAGCACCTTGAGAGCGCTATCTTCACCCCGCCCCTTCTTAGTGCACCTTCAAGATTCGCGAAATTAGTCGCTCGGATGTCTTGAGCAAGAATGGCGGTACGACTGCGAGCGCGACGGAAAGATGACACTTGTAGCGCTGCTCTTCGAGTCCTCGCATTGATGGACTGAAACACCTCGTCTCAGAACTCTTCATCGAGGCAGGATCCTTCCGATCCCGAAAGCTCTCGCCTTCCGAAGCGCCAAATCCGCCAGTGCCAAGTCGGCGATGGCGAAACCCCGGAAGCCAAAGAACGCCTTTGTTGAAGCGGCAAGCTGTGGTGGACGACAAGCGAGATGCACAAGATCATCCTGAAATCTTATGCCTTGGAGGTATTGATCTGACGCATCCACCGGTGAGAAGGATTGCTCTAATGTATCCGTCACAAGTATGTCGAAAGCACTGAGTGTCTCTGGCCGCCAGCTTCTACCTCCATCCACAGCCGAGACAAAGGACGACACCGGCAACAATCGAGCGTCCAGAAACGACTTTAACCCCGGCGAACTCGGAACCATCGAGATCACGATTTCGCTTTCACTCAATAAAGCATCAGGATCATTCGCAATAATCGGATCGAGTTGCTTTTCCGATGCTGCAGTTGCGGCTCTCTCAGCAGAACGGACACTCCGACTTAAGAGATGGATTCTGCGCAGTGACGAAAACAGATCAACAAACGCGTCAATGTGGCTGAGCGCCTGCAACCCGCACCCGATCAACCCAATACTCTTGGGGGCCCGAGGCGCAAGAACGGAGGCCGCAGCCGCCGACATCGCGGCTGTCCTCATCAATGTGATGGAATTTCCGTCGAGGACAGCGATAGGCACCCCCGTCTTATAATCGCTTATGCAGACCAAACCGTTAACTGTCGACCTCTCGGGATCCCCGTCAACCGGAATAGCGGCCACTAATTTCATTATTGCCAGACTCTTGATCTCCGACGCCGAACTCATCGAGCTGATCCAGGAACTTGGACCGATGGTGATTGTCGATTTCGGCAAGCCAATGCTAAGGCCAGTCGCGTGGTCGCGAAAGCCAGCCAGCACGGCCTCTCGCGCCTCCAGAGGCGAAATTCGGAGGTCGTTGATATGGGCATTCGATAGATAGAGCAGTTCGGCAGACATTAACCGATACTTTCGGACGAGGAACTGCCCCCGCAGTCATCTTAGGCAAACCCACCTTGGTCGCGTCGGCTCGGGGACTCAGGTGCAAACGAAATATAGCCGATCTCCCAAGCTCCTGATCCTACCAAGGAAGATAGTTGCCAATGCGCGTAGCGTGCCGTGCCGGTTGGATGGGCGTATGGCTAGCGCGTTTCGCGTGCGTGCTGAAGCTGTCGAGGCTTGCGCGTGTTGCTATCTCAGCGTTCCAAGCGATCAGCGACTACAAGCGATCGTGATCGCTCAAGGATCAGGCAGAGAAGGAGCGTCGCCATGGAAGTTCGCACGATCGGACTGGATTTGACGAAGAAACGTATTTGAGGCAGTCGAGCGGATGCTGCAGGAACCACTGTTTTCAGCAAGCGCCTGCTGCGTCTCCAGCTGCTAGAGTTCTTCGCCAAGCGGCCAGATGCCTGCTCGCCATGGAAGCTTGCCCCAGTGCGCATCATTGGTCGCGCGAGATCGACAGGCTCAGCACACGGTTCGCCTTATTCCGGCAGCTTATGTGAAGTCCTTTTCTGAAACACCAGAAGAACGACGCCGCTGATGCTGAGGCGATCTGCGAGGCGGCCCAACGGCCGACGATGCGCTTTGTGGCCCTCGAGACCAGGGAGCAACAGGCCACCTCGGTCGTCTTTCGAGTGCGCGACCTTCTGGTGCGACGTCGCACCCAGATGATCAACGCTCTGCGTGCCTCCGGTCGCCGAACACGCGTGGGCGTTCCTCGAGGGCTCTCTCAAATGCTCAAGCTCATTGAGCGACAGCATCAAGCATCTCGGCGTCGAGATCGCACGCAGTGCCCGGGAAGATCAAAACCGCGCCGCGGCTGGTAACCATTCCCGGGTTTGGATAACAGCGACCGCATTTGCCGCTTGGCCCCGGCCGCCACCACCTTCAAAAAGGGCCGTGACTTCGCTGCCTTTCTCGTGCTCACGCCGGGAACAGAACTCGATCGGCGGAAGTCAAAACCTGGCGCAAGTCGAAAGGATGTGAGCGGACATTACGGCGCATGCTCATCATTCGGAGCTTGCGCCATCGTGTGGCACGCTGCCGCCGCGGCGCTCCCCAAAGATCGTCGCTGGTGCGGCTGGCTCTCCCGCAAGCCGTATATGCTCGTGATCGTCGCTCTCGCCAACGAGATGGCCGCATCGCCTCGCTCTTTTTGGCCAAGGGCGGGTCTACCAAGTTCTGGCCGTGTCGACATAGTCGGCTGGCGAGAGGTCGCCGAGGGTATAGGAAGGTCGACGAAGGACGGCGCAACAGTCGATAAGATGGGATCGGTAAGCCAGTTCTTCCCACAGTGCTCCGAGGTCGAGCACCTTTGTGTGATATGCGCGAACTCCTATACGGGGCGGCGACGCATGACAGGCC
>Ga0214545_1008793_pt1 | contig 15827 bp, 2 predicted proteins | sample CNSS4metaG_FD_160064 | JGI IMG/M metagenome (GOLD analysis project Ga0214545, IMG submission 160064) | Root nodule microbial communities from cowpea collected in UCLA plant growth center, Los Angeles, California, USA - CNSS4 | ecosystem: Host-associated > Plants > Roots > Nodule | place: USA... | reverse complement strand
TATATATATATATATATATTTTAAATTCCACAACTCTTTTCTTTATTTTCTTTCACTATATAATTTTTTTTCTCTCATCTAATTGTTTGGCTTCTTCTCCATTTACATAATCCACTCACATCTTAAAAGTATTTTTTTTCTCTTATCATGCATATTACACATTTTGCTCTCTTTTTTAGTTATATTTAAATGGTATATTATAAATTTTACTAAATCAAATAATTTTTAAATCTTATATTTGATTGTTTCTATTCTCTTTTAAAGAATTATTTACTATTTTTATTTCACATGAGATTGTTTGTCTCTTAATTTCAAGTGTTCAATCAGGTAAACCCTTTGTTGACTTTGATAACATAAAAAACTTATTTTTTTTATTCTTTCATCCTTAATTTTTGTATCATTTGAAGAATTTTAGTTTAACCAAAATAATTTTTATTTTTCTTAATGGTTAGACTAATTCAATATTTAGAAAGTTTTCTCAAATCTTTAAGGTACTTTTTATCTTATGAAGTCCTTAATTATATTGTTTTTCTTTGAGTGATTTTGTTCAATAGTGTATCAAATCGTTTATAGGGTACATATATGATTATTTTTACTTTTTTTATATATTTTTTATTATGTAAAATATTATTTTGATTATTTTTTACGTAATTATTTTTATTTTCCAATTCATTTTTATGTGTGTAATTTTATGACTACAATTATATAAAAATATTTAATTTGTTATAATATAATAATTTAATGTTATTGTTATGAATCTTGCTTTTTGTCTGTCTGATTTTGTTGGAATAGTGAATTATAATTTTTATTAGTTTATAAAATAAAGATATTTCATTACAATTTAGAAAAAAGAAGTTAAGAAACATTTGAAATGTTTTTAAACTTGAATTGTTGTTTTCTTGTTATAATTTAAAAAAAAAAATTAACTCTGTGAACTTTAAGTTTAAAAAATTAATAGATATTTTGGTTGTTGTGAAATTAATTTTGTATATGTTTAATTATATAATATTTTATATAATTCTTCCATCTTTATCCAATTGTTTTTTTATACTATAATTTAAAAGTTATATAATTCTAAATTTTTTCTAACTATTTGACATTGAATAAATAAGATTATGTCATTCTAATGTTGAATATAAGATCATTGAAAATTAATTGATTAATGCGATTTTTATATTTTTAACGATATTTTTATTTTATTTTATAAATAATTAATTGATATTAAAATATTAAAAAGTAACTAAGAGCACTACTACTGTATACCAGTTACCTAATTTTGTGGTAGAGGTAAGGATGAGACATAAATTTCATGCATGGAAAACATAGATGAACTTTTACTTCAAACATATGAGAATGAGATAATGAACCCGTTAAACTCTTTATTCTTGGTATATAAACCTAAATTTAGGTAAGAAAAATTAGTAACAAACGTTATTGTAGAAAATTCACATAAATGCATTCAATCCATTTCTAGGAAAGGGTCACCCATGGTTATTGAATTGAAATAATCTAAACCTCAAATTTTCAACTTCAATATTGGATTACGAATCGATTTCTTAGTGAACGTCAATCATGAGAAAACATTAAGCATTGATTCAATAGCTTAAGATTCAAAAGGGAACTCAGTTACAAGAGAGGATTACATCAAATTCAACCTAATCTATTGAAAATGAAAAAGTCGTCAAAAGAGAAAAGAAAACGAATATGAAATAGAGATAAGGATAGAGCCATGAATTCTATATTTGGTCATTTCCTTCAATCTTAAGTGAAAGAGAACAATTCTCAACTTTTTCCTTCCTTTCGGTCCTTAAGAAAAAGTAAAAGAATTACCCAATTATATATATTTCAAAATGAACCGTACACACCAAACGAGTGAACAATACTCATTAGACATCAAAGTCCTAGTCTAATTTATTGAGGTGCAATTTTTCATCTATAGTTCTTCAGAAAATTTTGGATAATTTTTGTCCTTAAAATTTTGGTTATAATCTGATACCATTTTTTATATCTACTACTTGAAATATGTTTTAAAAAAAGGCAAAAGAAAAATAAAAAAGAGAGAAACCAATCTTTAAGCTTGATATAGAAGGAAATATGGTTGACAAAAACAAAGTCAGCAATTTTGTTACTATAACCATGAAGGAATGGTGACATTAACATCAATATCGGTAGAATTTGTCGGTAAAATTTATCACTAATTCATAAATTTTATGATTAAATATATTTTTACTTCCTAAACTTTGACACGAAATTGGAATTTGTCCATGTCTCAAACTTTAAAAATGAATAGATATAGTACTTCTAATTCAACTTCGTGAAAATTTTTTGATGTGTTAAGCTACATTTCTACTTACATTTGAACTCTTTAAACAATTTGACACATTTTAACTCAATGTCATCCTAGAACAACATTTATTATGTAAAAATAAAAGTTAACGTTGTTGAATTAAAAGAACTATATCCATTCATTTTTAAAGTTTGAAGACCAAAATATCTCAAAGTTTGGGACATGGAAGAATTCCAATTTCAGGTCAAAGTTTAGAAACAAAAACACATTTAACCATAATCTACATTATTGACATATATTTTCATTAGTCAATTTCATTCATAAAATGGGTCATAAAATCCTCACTTTAGGTTTGACCAAGTTAGGATGAAATTCGTCAGTATATCTATCGTAGTTATCTTATTTGAAAATTCATCGGTATTTTTTAAGCAATATTTTTTAAAATTCGTCAGTAATTTTGTTGGAAAAATTGACATTAATTTTGATGCCAAATCTAATGGAATATTTATTATAAGAAGAAGAGGAGCAAAAGGAGGAGAAAGAGAAATAGAAAAAGGAGGAAGAAAATGAAGAGGAAAGGAGATAGTGACGACATCGACAACGATAACGATAACAACAATGACGACGACAATGACAACGACATAAGAAGATGACGATGAAGAAAAAGAAGAGGGAGAAGAAGAAGAAAAAAAAACAAAAGAAGAGGAGGAGGAGTACAACGAGGAAGAAAATCAAATAACGGTATTTACCTACGGATTTACCAAAAACAAAATCCATCATTCATTATCGAAGATTATTTATCAACGAATTTAAGTCATTTGTGGTAACAAACCAATTTTTTACCATCAATAAATACAACGAATTTTTCTATATGACGGTAAAATTTATCGATGAATATTTTACTAAAATTTTTGTTCTCATCGCTAAATAGTCGATAGTTTTACTTTACTAATACATTTTTATGATTGTCAACGAATATCAACTACCAAATATACTAGATTTTCTTGTAGTGTAATACATGATTTCTTTTTGTAAGTAGAGTTAATTATAGTTCTTCTTTAGTCATCTCCGCTAAGATTTGTTTTTGTTGATATATGTTAATTTATTTGTTAGTTTAGGATTTTCTTTTCGAATTCAACACTACGTTTTAGTTATTTTCAAACATAATTGGTCTTTAGTTGATGTTTGTCATAGTCTTTCACTAACATTAACTAATATATAATTTAGGTTATTTTTTTATCAACATTAATCAATATTATTTGATTAATAAATGATAAGAAAATATTTCATTAAAACCAATTTTAGTGATCAAAAGTCGTTAATCACTATAGTAACCAATTTACAAAATTAAAAAAAAATTGTTACTAAAATAGTCATTTTTATGAATAAAAAATTATAATTAATCATTAAATTGTGTTTTAAAATAGGATCCTTCAAGGGTGGGCTAGGATTGCTCTTTAACCATGGGTCAAGTTGACATATCTTGATAAAAAAAGTCTACAAGAAAAAATGCAACCAAAGAATTGACCAACATATATTACCTTTTATTTAAAACAAATATTCATAGAAAACATATATACTTTATATATATATATATATATATATATATATATATATATATATATATATATATACACACACTATATTTAACGTCAGGGCTTGTCTAGGACTGACAGTAAGGGATGTCATGTTTTATATCTAACGTTAATTTTAACGTCATCCGATACGACGTCGGGGTTTGTATAAATGTTAAAAGTCAAAAATAACAAACGTTAAAAGACATTTTTGTGTTAGTGACTGCAAGTATATATTTAAGAGCAATAAGAAAAGTATTATAGTTTACTTATGCTTTCTCTTTTCATTCGTGTAGGTTTTAGCAACGAATATAAATTTTACATCTATTTTTATATATAGAATATATTTTTAATCCCTAAATTTGAATACAAAATTATAATTCGTGCATATTCTAAATATTGATGCATTATTTGATTTCCAAACTTAAGAAAATGAATGGACATAACATGAGACATGAAAGTGATTATAACAATTTCATAAGCAGATTATAGCATCCAACAAAGCATGTAAAAACTCAAAACGAAAATACAACACAGAACATATATAGTGAAATTGTCTCAAATTCACAAAACACATATTCAAGTTTTGGGTTTCTATTATCCATGTTATATATTGTTCTTATCGAATTTTGCCAAACAATTCCTGAGATAGACAAAACTGATTGTTGACATATAATTAAACTTTGAATCACATGGACAAGAAGTTCATCTATAAAGACTTTGACACTCAAATGAATAAAAGATTTGAGTATGTAGTGGGAATACAAGTGATAATAAGATAGATTTTACTTTGTATTATATAAACATATATTTATAGTCTTTTTAAACTTATATGGACGTCAAGTATCTATTAACATGTAAATATAATTATGTTGTATCATATATCATGTAAATATATTTTCCTTATTTTAGAGTGATTAAAATATTATTTGGATCTTTGGCTATTAGGTCTATTTCAACATGCTAACATACATAATTAATTATAACAATTTATCGGGTAATTACATATATCAAAGTCAGGTATTTTGCCTTTTACATCCCAAACTTCACTTCTCGTGTTAGTTTTCATTAATCCTTGTCTCAATATGTCTTCCTCCACCTTCCATTATATATATTATTAAGTATTTTCGGCACATTAAATCTATTTCCTTGAAATGAGAAAGAAAGCAAAGAAGAAGTAGGGATCAAATAGTAGCTTGTAAAGGGAAAAAGAAAAATCCTTTGAAGGAAGATTTAGGAGAAGCGATAAAAAAAATCATTGAAAATTTTAGTATCATGAGGTTTTTTATGATGTGAATATTCTAAGGAGCCATTTAGTGGATAAGGTTTCTTCAATCTTTGGCCAATGGTTCTGAGTGGTACACAACGGATATAGAGGTATTGAAATAACTATTTCGTTGGGTTTCAGAATTCTTTTGTTTGGTGTAAGAAAGAACACTCAAAACTAAACGAAAAATTAAAAACTCATCCACTACATTAACCAAAACAAAATTTTAATTGTTTGTATTAATATTAAAACGTATCATTTTTAAGAATATAAGAAACTACAAACTAAATTAACTTAAGTATATTGATTAGCCATCAAGTATGTAAAGTGAATACAAGATTCACTTACCAACTGGTTCTAGAAGATTCAGTTAGTTTATAGTTTTCTTCTTATGATGCGTTTTAATCATCTAAAGTCTGTATTCTAAAAAAATTTGTTATTTATCGAATATATAGTATTATCCATTCTTATATTGTTATCGGACTAATATTAGTGTTTAATCTTATATTTGAAATATGTTTATATTTCAGTACGAGAGATGTGTTAAAGATTTTTCATCGACCAAACATTAAACAAATTTGTAGTATATAAACAGATACAAAACTCAACTTTCAGAATATTTTCTGTATATACTTAGAGTTAAGTTCTTAAAATATAATTTATATAAAAAATTATTCACTGACTTTGCATAATTTATTTTTTCATTAAAAAGTTTGCTATCCAATTTTAATTTTGGGTGAGGGAAGAGTACAGGTCCCTCAGTTGCTCCACTGATCCGTCACTACATACATTCAATCTAGTTTACAAACTTTTTACCTAACATTTATAGCTAAATGTTGAACTCTCCTCCACATGGTGGTCCATGTCTTTTTTATCCATACCTTCACACCCAATTTTTTCAAGCAAGGAACCAATCCCAGCCATGAATTAATTACTAAACATTACCGAAAAATGTTGTGAGTGACTGAGCCGATACAAAGCTTTGTGATTAAACATGTGCACATGAAATATTGAAAGAAAAGGTCTTGTGTCAATTTCCACACAAGCCAGAAAGGGATAGAAAGAGAAAGAACATAGATAATAAAACAAATATTTTCACAGCAATTGAAGTTTAGCATCTTAATGTGGGCATGCATGAGGAGGAAGTGAGAGAAGTGAAATTAGGATATGAATATATGAAGAATAGGGCATGGTGAGAGAGAGAAAGGATAAAATGATCTGAGATGATCGATCATAAGAGGATATAGATAGCCCTACCAAAATAGCCATTAGGCAATGCATACAGATGGGACAAAATGATCTGATGAGGGAGAGTTTATCAAAAGGACAAAACATCATTGATCTATCACAGACTCAATGATCCAAAAAATCTGCCACCACCATGGGATAAAGGGAGACCACAGAAATAGAGGGTGGGACCATATGTAAGGGAATGGGGACACATTCAAATCAACCAGATTGCTGAGAAAAGGAACTTTATTCAGTGGTGGTGAGCTCACCCAATAATTCCATTTGAAGAGCATGTATAACTAAATGTAAGAGACACATCAAGTGCACACAATGTATATATAAATAGTATAGCTTCAGCCTGCACCTAGGTAGGTAGCTGTTCAACCATATGTTATTACAGTTTCCATGCCTTCGCACCCTTCGTCTCTTTTACATCCCCTCATTTTATTATAATATCATTATTTGATGTATAATTTTTTTGACAAAAACTGCAAATCTTCTCGAGATATATATAGATACGTGATTATCAAGTCTTTTATATATATATCTAAAAGATCTATTAAGTTGTAATAATAATTATTCTTGTTATTTTCTTCTTTATATTACTTGATATGGAACTTTGAAGAACAGACTAAACAAACCAACAAAAACAAACCCTAAAGTGACATTATATGGCAGTGTTATGATGATTTGGTGTGTTCATGTGATATATGAGATGGGAAAGTAAATAAGAAAAGATTTGAAGGGTGTTAGTGGTAGAAGTAGAGCAGAGGGTCTGAGGAAACCGTTGGGCTATGTTGGTGTTAGGTCGCTTTCGAAGCATGAATTGCGTAGGGTGTAGGAAGATTAGGCTTTGTAGAGGGTAGAGGGTTCTTGGTGTAGTTTCATTTATTCATGTATTGTAAACATGTCTTGGCTTTTGTTTCTCGCTTTTGTTGCTTTCCAGTACTGCAAAATTGTATGAGTATAATTATGATGGAGTGATCTGCCATATGCTCCCCTTTCCCCTTTCTCCTTCCACCATTTCCTGCATTAACTTCTCTCATCAATACTCTCCAATCCACACATCAATTTTCACCTTTCTCTCCCTGTCACTCTCTTCACTTTTTTATACTATCACTAACAACTCATATATTCTACTTAACTCCAAACTGCTCCACTTCTTCTATGCAATCTCTCTCTTTCACTTCTTCACAAAAATAACTAACTATTATAATGGCCTAGATAATCATCAAATCAAACAATATACACATTCTTATATATCTATGGTTTAACTTGTTTAACTATGTAGATATACTTTTCAAATTTTGAGATTACTATTCTTTTTTTTTTCTTTTTTGTTATGAAATAGACTAGGTCAAAGACAAGTTGTATGAACAAAAGGTCAAAGACATGTGATAAGCAAACTTTATCAAGAAATAGGACAAGGGACACTTTGATGCACATGAAAAATGTCCTGCAAAAATCGAAAAAAACTCCTTTTAAACACAATTCATTTGTTTTTAGTCAAGGCCCACAGTTTAGTATTTATCAAGTCTAAAACATCATTAACATAAAATACCTTAAAGTTAAATAATGTGTGCATTGTATAAAAGTATCATTAAAAAAACTAGTATAGCAAAGTAATGTATAGACTGTGTTCAAAGTCTTGTTTTTTCACTATACAAAATAGGAATACCTTATAATTATCTCCTTAAAGGAAAATAAATATAATAAATTCAAATCCTTAACTTCTTTGACATACATATGCACAATTAATTATGCATAATAGGAAGATGGCTTGAGATCATAGTATGCAGGCATAAAATCCAATGTTTTTTTATATTTTATATATAATATATATATATATATATATATATATATATATATATATATAAAGTTTGTGTAAATTTGTTCATAGTTGAACGAATTAAAGTGAAACATTATTTTTTAAGAATTTTAAAATTTGAGTTCAAACTTTTCTTTACTTCAAATTTGTACAACAGATTTATAGGTTTATTGATTAGGTAGTTAAGTGTCACATACAACATTTGTATTAACTTCATTTGGAACTAGACAGGTTCTCAGTGAACTAGTCATTTTAAAAATCAAATTGTACTTCTTTTTCTCTTTCATATTTAAAAATTGAATCATTGAACAACTCAAAGTCAATACCTTTATTGTATTTAGATAAATTTTTTCATTAATAAAATTAGATTAGGTAAAGATTATCTTATATAGTTTATCTAAATTATTATTTATAATTTATAAATAAGTTAATTTTATTTTATAAAGAATTACTTTGATATTTTTTAAACAATTAAAAATATTTATCCAAACAAACCCTAAATTAAATATAAGATATCATTATCTAATTACACCTTGTTTTAACCATTGCAATTTAATAATGACCCCTCTATGCAAAGTGTTTATGATAACAGTAGAATGTGTGAAAGTAGGTTTATGCAAAGTGTGAATAGTTGAAGTTGATGAAAAATTATGTGGCTAGGTATCTAACTAGATACTGCTCCTATTGTTGCCGTCCTAGTATGATTTGGGTAAAGATGATAATATTGATAAATTAATAAATATATAATGATGGTCCAAAACTCTCTAATGTCAGATAATGGTGGTCCAACAGATGCGTATAATAATGTCATACCCAGATGTGACCCTATAAATAAATTATTGCACTCAACAATTTTCTTTCTTTAATTAAATTTGGCCCCCAACATGTATCATGATTATTAATCACATATATTTGTACAACATATATCATACCTAAATTATATACCTAACTATCTCAAAGATAACTTAATATTATTTAAAGAGTTCTAACCAGTGTCATCGTACAATCTCATTTCAAATCTATAAGCATTTATTTTAAAAAATACATTATTGTAAAAAATTTTATCAACAAAATATATATATTATTCTTAGCTCATGCATGTGTACTTAATAATAAATAAGTTGAAATTATTAAAATCTTGACTATTTCAATTGGTACATCCCTTTTAACTGAGTTGTTTATATAAGAGAATTTAAGTTAAAATTTATATTATTAATTAGTGAGCTAACTCATCCCGACTCATTTATCAGGAAAAAAATTTAAATCCGGTCTGGTTCACCACGAGTTGGTGAGTTAAACAGATGAGCTCACTAACTTAGTTAAAAAAGATATATACATATAATTTTTTTTTCTTAAGCCTCAAAAAACCTAAATTATAATTTTGATTAAAATCTAAATAAACTTAAATGCAATTCAAAAATATGTTAAATTCTATATACAAACCAAAATCGCAAAATTGCAAAAATACAAATTATAAAATATGTTGGCTAAAATAATAACTTAACTTAAACGCAAATTCAAAGTCCAACATAATTAAAAATACTTGTATGACTCTTTATCTACGGGTTGGTGAGTCAACCCGACTCACCACGGTTCAACCCGAGTGATCTGGGATCTAAGTGGGCCGGATCAAAAATTAATCAGTATTAAAATTTGTAAAAAGGTTTCAACCCAACTCGTTTTAAACCTGTGGTGAACCGAATTGATTTGCAAATTTCAACCCATTTTGATAGCTCTGTTTTAAACGAGATAAAAGTCTATTGAAGCCAAAAAAAAAGGAGACAAAAAATATTCAGAAAACTAAGAAATTAAGAATAAATACCATAGATCACAATATGTAATTAATATTCTCATAGCTTAAGTCTATTGGTTTTAAATGCTTGAAATGTTTAAAATACATCAATAATACTCATAATTATTTTTATTTCAGAAAATGAAAAATCAAGATGACAGAATTTTGTTGATATTCAGATATAGCAGAAAATTCATACAGGTAGCAAAAAGTTGGAATTTGTAGTAAATAACTAGTTGTCCTTCCTCACATAGTTAACTTTTCATATATATAATACAATGAGTCACCATAAGAGTATGGACCAAATAAATTAAATAGTGAAATGTTCATAAAAAGAAAATTATAAAGGCATGTTTGGAAGATGCATAATGTTACAACTTAAAATTTATTTATATATCAAGTGTGAGATTTTTCTTTAACATAAAAACATCTAAGAGAGTGACAAAACATGAATTTTCACTCCAGTTGCCAAACGTGACTGTCACTATATAAATGGATCAATCATTGGAATTCAGAGCAAAGAAATTTGTATGCCACAATTTTAGATAGAAAGAAAATTAGAAAAAGAAAAGAAAGAAAAGAACTATATACGTAAAGAAAAGAAGTTAGGATAATATTATCCTTTTGGAATAATTAATAGAATGCATGTAAAAGTCTCAATCAAATGAAACAGCTAGTTACACATTAATTTGACATAAAAACATGTATTTTGTGTTGGTAAGACTTTCATTCTGTGTTGGAAACTCTTGCTGCTGAGATTTGCAATGCAAGCAAGAGAGAGAAAAAGAATGATTTCAGATGTCAATAATAATAATAATAATAATAAAATAATAATAATATAAATAATAAGTGAGAGAGATAAAATTGCCTATTGTACATGGCACCAAAATTAAATGATAAGATCTAGAAAAACAAATTTGACTTTTCAAAATTTTTAGTTCCTCCTGATGAGAATATTGTCAGACAAGGCAGCACATGAACAAATGCGGGTTATATACACCACATAATATTTATTTCCATAAAATTTGGTCATAGGAATAAATTTATAATAAGTGACTCTAATTTTTCCACATAACCAATTAATTAATTATATATCTAACATTGCCTAGCATACTTAATATATACAACATAAATATTTTAAAGAATTTCTGTGAGATATACTATATTAGATAATTTCTTGAAGACCATCTTACATTGATGTCATAAAATATAGAACATTATTTTTAGATGGGTTAAGGTCATTATTAGTTACTTATATTTGTATAAATTCTTCATTAGACATATTTGTACATAATTTTGTTGGGAATATTATACATATTATTTTGTTGCTGATAAAAGAACACTTCCACTTTTCTTTCTATTTTCCATTCATGTGAATCACTTTTCCGTGGACCCAAATAATTTGATAGAAACTTATCTTATATATGTGGAAACCTCCCTAACTCCATATGCGAAAATAGTAAAAGAGCATAAAAGAACATGTGAATAATGTGTGGTTGAAGATTGGATTTGTAAAATGGTATATATGGTTACGTGTACGGTTGAAATTGAAAGATGAAAATTAGGTAAGGAAAGTGCGAGGGCACATAGGAGAGTGCGCGTGAACCGCCGACCACCTGATTATCTAATCACTCTTACTTTATTCCCATTTTATGCCATCAGATCAAATCTGAATGCGTGATTCACATGTCATGCACTTTCAAAATATATACATATATGCCTCTCTTTCTCCATCACAAAACGTCACTCATCAAATTCACTTTCTACCTTTTTCACATGCTCTTTTTACCATTTATGTTTATATTTATATTCTAAATAAATAATTCAATTATATTTGGGTTAAATATTTTATTTCCCTTCACTTTCAGAAAATTTTAAAATTAATCTATTTCAAAATTTTAGATCAATTTAGTCCTTCAACTTTTGAAATACGTGAATTTAGTCTTTTTAATCAAATTTTTGTTAGGTTTATTTAATATTTTATACACATATCATAATTGTATTTGAGTTATTTATATTATTTGACACATTTTTATTTTAATGTTAAGTCAAATACTATTATGAAACACATTTGAAATATCAAATAAACTTAACAAAATTTAATTAAAATAACTAAATCCACGTATTTCGAAGATGAAGGACTAAATTAGTCAAAAATTTCGAAATAAATTAATTCCAAGATTTAAGTTAAGGGACAAAAAACATATTTAACCCATTATATTTTTATGAGTTACCTATCTTTTTGTCTTTCAGACTATTCTATAAATAAATATTGTATAGACATTCTTGAGTTTCTATGTATTTTTTCTTGTTTTAAATACATTTGGGACATGGTTTATTTAATCTTCGTATGAATAATTGATATTATTAATTCTCATTCTCATATTAAAGTTTAATATTGTCGTAAAATATTACTAGATAAAAATAACTTTAATTTGACAACAACTTAACTCACAAAAAGTAAATCGAGTATACTAATCACGAAATGTCTTAAAAATCAAATGTCTGTGTATGCATGTGTTATGTTCTAGTTTGTAATATTATAATAATAATAAAGTTAGTATTGACATCCAAAATGTTATTCTTATTATATGTAACTTTTTTTTCCTTTTTTATTTAATTATCAAGTTATCTATTCTTTGCATTTTTTTTCTTTTTTCTTTTATTGTCTTTTAATGGAAGGAAATGTATTGTTATCGTTATTCCTTTTGGTTTTGAAGCACTTTAACATGTGACATGTGATTAATTGAATATCTTCCTAATATCCATAAAATTGATGTTGTTCAAGGGAAGTTCTTTTCCAACTATAAACCAATACATTGAACTAGCATCTTCCTTATAGAATTTCTGACAAAAATACTCTTTGATTTTATTCATCCCTTTTAAGAACTGTTATTGTGTTTATACATAATGCATGTACATTGTACTTTTCAAAATCGTATCACATTGTCTTTGTCTTATCTTCTTCAAAACGAAATTATTAAGAATCCATTCATTAGTGATGTGAAACATTACAGAAAGTTAGTGCAAAAATAGGTTTGAATTGTTTTTTTTTAATTGAATATAAATAAAAAAAAATTAAATGCATTAAACGCATCGTTAATGAGGCTTATCTATAGGTATATACTATTCTACTGTTTTATTCCTTATACAGTACATAACTTAGTCATTTAACTAACTTTTTATATATATTAATTCAACACTTTCTTTTTTATTCTATACGTTATTTTATTTTTTTGGTTAAGAATCATTTTTTTGTATTTTTGTTAAAATATAAATCCATGCATTATGATGTATTTGATATATTTACCAAAACTGTATATTTGATTTTGACTTAATATTAAAAAGTTGTGAAATTATATCTTTTACTATTATTTTAAAAATTCACCACGGTTAATCATATTTTTAGCAAATACCTTAATTAATTCAATAATCAATCTGTTTTTTTAAATGTTCATGTATAAACGAACTAAGTATGCCATAATTTTATTATGAAAATTCTATCTTCTAATGAATAATAATATTTAAAGTTAAAATTATTAAGTATACATAAATGTATGTCATCATTTGTTTATAAAAAAAATTATTATTGATAAATACAAATATTTAATTTCAAAATTATTTTCGGTAACATAGTTTGTATAATAAATATTAGAATACTACTAATGTAAATTTCAACTATTACCATGATATTTTGATGTTCTTCTACGCTAACCTTTTCAGGATTTTTGTTTTAAGGAAAGAATTTATTAACAAACAAAAAGCAAGCCCAGAACCAATTATTTTCAAATTTTTAGAATAATGCCCATGCAGCCACTTCTTTCTGCAGCCCCATAGTTTACATGTACACCTTCATTGATGGTTAAAAGACCAAATTATCTTTATTCTCGTTGTTTATTTCGGAGGGTACATTTCAAAAGTTATTTTTTCCTTTTGTATTATATAATATAGAAATATTTTTTGTATAAAAAAATGTTCAGATTACCTAATTTAGGAAAACATTTTAAATTATGTAATGAAGAAGTAAAAATGACTTGTAGATTGTATAATCCAAATATAAGGAAAAATTTTCAAATTGTATAATGTGAAAGTCATTCTTTTAAGAAACAGGTGAGAATTGCCGCACTTATGAAGGTGCAGAAGAAACATAGGGAGGTGCAAGAAGAAAAGGCCTGCCTATTCCCGAAGTAGAATATACTGGGCCGATATGATAAAGAATTTAGATGGCATATGTGTTCAGGCCCATTTTTTAGAGTAGAGTGTGCGCCTTTGGATGAACTTTTTTCAGTACTTGGTTTTAGAAAAAAAAAATGGTTTGGATGAAATATTTTACAAATGTTTATTTTGAAAAATAAATGAACAGCCCTTTTTTTTGTGTCATGAAAACTATCTTGCTTTGTACAAAAACCTAGTTATTTCAGGATTCACAACATCAATTAAAATTGATTCAATGCAACTTAATTTATAAATAAGAGCACGTATCTTAATAAGGATTTGAATTATGATGTCAGTATGACAACACGGATTTTGACCTTAAACTCCAAAGACCTAAGTCCAATGACTACAATATTAATTAAGAATGTGTTAGAGTTTATAGGATGTCATAAATACCACTGTAATTGCACAGATAATTACTGTTTCATTGTGATTTATCGTTACTTCAATTTAGGTCAATGTATTCGTGTTGGACATGTATTCGTGTTTAATATTTTATGATATCTTACTGATATTTATCGATGAAATCTCTAATTTACACTGTAATAATACTTTTATAATAACACTAATTTATATTCTTTTTTATGTTAACAATTTTGATACATATGTTTTTAATTTGAATTCATACAATAACAATCATATATTTATCATATTTTTATGAATTATTGTATATTTTTTAATATTCATATACCATATCTTAATATTTTTAAAATAAACATATCGACGTGTGGGATAGTGTCATATCTAATACATGAATCTTTTCCGTGCATTATAATCAATAACACAAAACCCATAATTCAGTCAATTTTGTTTGTATTAAGAAGTTCGTACTTTTAAAATCTTATGTAATTATATTTCAAATTATCTAGCAAAATTTTCTTGAAAATTCCTTTTCCTTCGAAATCTCAATTGTTTACACTCTTAAATTACTTTTAAATTATTAAAGTGATTTTTAAAATGCATATTGTAACATCCCGTTTTCATAGTTTTTAAACTATTAAACAAAACATTTAAATTTTAATAATTCAGAAGCAGATGATGACGTACGCCAGTATAATATATAATACAGTCATCCTCAAACTAACCATACATACACTGATCAATACATACAACCCATACACTACTAAAGGGTTACAAAACACCCGATCAGCTAAGCAAAAGAAAAGGGTACATCTACTACTGGTATGCCTAACATAATCATCTCCTGTCCCGGAGGGGTGTATCCTCACCTGCACCTATATTTGCTCACGTCACTCAATAAGGACGATCATTGCATAAACAGAAGACACAAGGAGCACACATCATACAAGAAGGGTAAGCTAACTTGAACCAAGAGCAATTCATGCAATTGTTACACTTAGGCAGAAAACAGGATTTATCACGCAATTTATCAAAATCATCCAATCAATCTCAAGCATACATCACACACCATTCTAGACTCGATATCCGGATTATGTAAGTGGCATTGGAGCTCTTGGTGACTTGCACTTGAGATGGTTCCCAAACACTGCAGAGTTTTAGGCACAAGGGGTATTCACCCAACCACTCTCAAGGTAAATCCCATCACCTCTATGACAGATCGGATTCATAGACCAGGACCTCCTGCTACTCCCCCCGACGTAATCCATCATACT